>Ga0315903_10002333_pt1 | contig 28030 bp, 51 predicted proteins | sample LakEriMetagenome_7_FD_203524 | JGI IMG/M metagenome (GOLD analysis project Ga0315903, IMG submission 203524) | Freshwater fungal communities from buoy surface, Lake Erie, Ohio, United States - Buoy 2 MA119 | ecosystem: Environmental > Aquatic > Freshwater > Lake | place: USA: Lake Erie, Ohio... | reverse complement strand
ATTCGAATAACCTCGCGGGTCCCGAGGCCGGGAGGGACCCGAGTTTGTGTCAAGATGTCAGCCGCAAATAGGATTGCAGGTTATTCTTTATAGTTTGCAGATTCCGGCAATTAATATCTCAAACAAAATAGGGGCAGCGAACCCCGCTACCCCTGATGCAATCTGCCCGCCCTCGCTGATGCAAACCCGCGCGCAGTCTCACCCGCTCAGCACAAGCAACCCCCGCCCAGGTGAGGGGCGAGGGTGACAGCGCGCGCGCAGCAAAAAGCCCCCGCCCGATAAGGGCGAGGGCGAGGGGCTGAGGCTCAGCCGGTGGTGGTGACCGTCACCAGGCCAGGCGGGCGGTGCCATCGGCCAGGGGCTGAGCATCAGGGATGGGGGCCAGGTGGAACGGGGCAGCCTCGGGCCCTGCCCCTCGGCTCACTTTGCTGCGCAGGATCACGGCCACACCCTCAGGATCCGCCCACCTGTGATCCGACAAGTCGCCGTTAACGCAGGGCACCGTTACGGCTGGCCCGTGATCCGGGGCCAGGGTGAGGGCCACCGGCAGCGGCTGCCCCTTGCGCAGGGCCACCGGCACAGCCAGCCGGAACCCTGCCCGGACGGCAGCGGCAGCATCAGCAACGGCTGAGGCCCGATCAGCGGCCAGGCTGGCTGTCAGGTCAAAACCAGCCTCAGCCTGAGCCCACAGGCCGAGGGGGCCTGACAGCGGCGCCTTTGAATACTCATAAAGGTGCAAGCTGCCCTCACCCCGCGCGACGCCCAGGGCCTCAGCCAGGGTGACAGCCCCGGGGCTGATGGCCAGGCCAAACCTACGGGCGATGGCCACCGCATCAGCCACCGGCAGCGACAGCCTCAGCCGATGCCACCCGCAGGCCGGGCCCTCATCGGTGCCGCGCAGCCTGACAGCCAGGGGTAGCCCCTCAGCCTGCGCGCGCGCCCATTGGCGGGCGATCGCCCACAGGATCGCGCGCCCATACAGGGCAGGGTCCGCCACCATCGCGAGGGTGCGGCGCCCACGAGCGGCAGCAACGGCAGGCGACAGGCCGCCATGGCCCGCCCAATTGAGGCATCCGGCAGCGCACCCCTGGGTTGCCCAAGGGCAGCCGTTATGGGCGATCGCCTGCGGGATCATCCTCTCCCGGGCGGCGAGGGCGGCCAGGTCGGCCAGGTAGCTACGGGGGGCTGTGCTGCCCCGGTGGCCTGGCGTGACGGCAGCGGCCAGGGCGCGCGCGGGCAGGTGGTGGAGAATGACGGCCCGGGCCTGGGCGCTGCCCTTTTCAAGCTTGGGATTTGAATCAGTCAACAGGTCGTTCAGGGTCAGGCCAAACCTGGCCAGGTGGGCGGCAACATCAGCCGGCAGCCGTACGGGCGCACAACGGGTGGCCTGGGCGGTGGTGGTGGTGATCACGGGGATAACAGGTAACAGGTAACGGGGCCGGGTGAGGGCCACAGGGTGCCCACCCCGGGCAGGGGCAGGGCACCGGGTGGCTATCAGCGGCGGGGCGCCCACCTGCCATCAGGGGTTTGGCGCTGCAGGTTGCCTACGTGGGCACCGCCCAGGGTGCCGGGGCCGTCCGGGTGGTGATCCCACCGGATGCGGGCCAACTCCAAACCGGGGCCCCATAGGCTTACCACCGTTCCGCGCGCCTGCGGCATCCACCCGGTGGCGGCGCCAATGGTGCGGCACAGGTGGGAGCTATATCGCACGCGATCGCCCGGCCTGATGCTGTGCTGGCGTGCCATCAGAACACCCCCTGGGCGCGCAGGCTGGCGATGGTGGCAGGGCAGCCGCCCAGGGCTTCCATCGCATCAGCCACACCCCGGGGCGAGGGCTCAGCCCCGCACACGTCACGATGCCGGGCAGCGATGCCGCGGGCCTCAGCAGTCAACAGCCACCCGGCAGCCTCAGCACAGGCCAAGGCGTGGGCGGGGCTGTAGGTATCGGGCAGGGTGAAAAGGGCCTCGCCCAAGACACCCCGAACCTCTACCCCGTACCGCATCAGGGCAAACCCAGCAACCACAGGGCGCGCGCCCCTCTCCTGCCCGGTGGCAATCCTGGCCAGCATCAGAGGTAGGGCCAGGGCCTCGGCATCAGCACCGGCAGCACAGGCCGCCACCAGCTCGCGACAAGCGGCCAAGGCGTGGGCGACAGGCTCAATCTGCCACAGGCCCACGCTCACCCATACATACTGATCGTGATCATGCCCCCGCGCGATCAGCACCCGGGGGCCGTGGCCCATAGCCTCGGCCAGGGCCTCAGCCGCTGCCCTGTGGTTGGCCTCAGCATCCCGGCCAGGATCGCAGGGCAGGCTCACCCGCTCAGTCTCGCCCGGGCCTCGCTTGTGGGTGGCGACAATCCGGGAGCTGCCCCGCAGGTAGCGGGTGACAATTGCGGGGCCGTTGAAACTATTGGCCAGGCCGAGGGCAGCGGGGCTGATGGTGGTTTGCATGGCAGTTAACAGGTAAGGATTTACGGGTGTGAAGCTCAGGCGGGCAGCGCGCGCAGGGTGGCGGCGGGGTCGATCCGCTGCCACAGGGCCACCAGGCGGGCAGCATCAGAGGCAGCGCGCGGGCGGCCTGCGGGTTGCCACCCGGCAGCCATACCCCGGTAGCGGGCGACCTGGGCGAGGGCAGGGGCAGCGGGGCGGGTGAAAAGGCGGGTGATCATGGCAGGTAACAGGTAACAGGTAACAGGTAAGGGCACCCTGCGGGCGCCCGCCAATATTGGGGCCAGGGCGTCGGATTGTCAAACCCCCACAGCCTCACCCCGGCACAGCCTGAACGCCCGATCCTGGGCGGCCGTCACAGGTGGCAGGGCGGCCAGGGCGGCAGCGGCTGCCGCAATTGCGCCCAGGGGCAGGGCGGCCAGGGCCTCCCCATAGGTGCGCTCCCCTGCCATTACAGGGCCATCAGGCCACCAGGTGGGGGGCAGGTCAAACCCAGCACCCCGCACAGCCTGGGCGATCGGCCACAGGGTGGCCACCCGCTCGCCCTGGAGGGCAACCCGGGCGCGGGCCTCGGGTGTGCCGGGATCCCACGGGGCAAACCCGGCAAACCCGCCGCCCGAGAATCGGGTGGGCAGCGTGGCAGCCACGGCCTCCGGATCCTCACCCGGCAGCGTTACAGGGCCAGCCTCAGCCACCCGGGCGGCCACCGGCTCAGGCTCACCCGGCAGCACAGGGCGGCGGGTGGCGGGTGGGTAGCAGTCAGGGGGCAGGGCCTCGCTCAGGCTTTCAGTCTCGGGGTTAAAGGTGGCGAACCCCAGGCGGTCGACAGCCTCAGGCTCAGCCACCACCGGGGCAGGCTCAGCCTGGGCGGGTGCGGGGGCGGCCTCAGCCTCAGCCCAGGGATCCTCCACTACAGGGGCGAGGCGGGCATTGCAACGGCCCTCCCACTTAGCAAGGGCGCGGGCGGCCAGGTCGGGGCGGCCGCACCATCCCTGAGCGTGGGCCTGGCCCTGGGCGGGGTCGCCCGTCACCACCACCGCCACATAGGTGCGGGCGGTGCGGCGGGTGATCCGGGCGCCGGTAGCGGGATCGACGGCAACTAGGACGCGGGTCTGTGCCATGGCAGGTAACGGATAAGCGATAACGCCACCCATACATAGGTGGCCGCCCGCCGCCCGTCAACAGATCACGGGGCGAGGGTGCCACCGCCTCACCCGGCCGGGTTGCCCCCGGCACAGCCACCCGGGCCACCCTCGGCACAGGTCACCCCATCAGCGGGCGGCCTCGGGTTTGCATCAGCAACCCCGCCGCGCGATCGCATCAGCAACCCGCGCGCAGTTAGCAACCCGAACCCGCGCAGGGTAGGGGTCGCAAACTCACCTCGAGTTGCAGTCGCAAACACCCCGCGCGTTTGCGTTTGAAACACCCCGCGCGTTTGCATCACCCGCAGGCGCAATCGCATTGTCGCTGTCATTAACTCACCGCGACTTCGTGACACCGGCCGCTGTGTTGACGATTGCATGCTGATGCAAACCGTGTGGCGCTGTATATAAAGAATAGGGGGCGTGTGCGCGCTCGGCGGCGCTCGGCGGCGCGGCGGCCGGCGGCGCGGCGGCGGGGCGTAGGCGGGCATGCTTGGCTAAGCTTAAATGCATTTTTTCCTATATAAAAACCGACCCCCCAGAGTTCTTTAAAATTTTCTGCCCATACCTCGCGCGGTAAAAACCGCTTACATCCGAGTTCCTGGCCATAAAAAGCGACCGACCCAAAGTTCTCAATCCTCACGCCCATAAGCCGCCTCAATCCATCTCCCGCAACAATCGCAACACATACACTCGCCCTCCCAATTCACCTCAAGCCGCACCACACACCACCCGTCGCGACCGTCAGTCAGCGCAATCCATTCCCGCTCCTCTTCAGCGCAAGACCGGCAGATCACACTGCCGTCATCCATCACCGCATACAAGGGGTAACCACCAGGCCATGCCCATGGCTCACGCACGAGCTGATCAGCCAGCCTGAGCGACTTCGATCCGGTACTCATTCCGCGTCCTTCCTGCCGCGTGCATCAAGTTTCCAGCCGTAGTCAAGATGTGTAAGCACCTGACGTAACGCAACCTCAGGCGTCACCTGAATACGACCCTCGACGCGGTTGCGCATCGTGGAGCGGCTGCCACCAGTGCCGTACATCGAGATGACACGATCGCGATCCGGGATCCACATGCACCACTCATCGCCATCGCGAAGGGTGATGGGGGCGCCAGCTTTCAAGATGTCAACTGGCGACACCTCAGAGCGGTCGCAGTAAGCCCAGCGATCCTTGGCCACTATCTCTCTGCAGTGCTCGCACCCGAGTGCGCTCCAGCAGAAGTGCGTGACGCGGCTAACGCCCTGGCAATAGGGGCAGCGGATGAAAGCTCCCGTTTTGGGAGCACGGGTGTGACGGGTAATCGGTTTCATCAGTTGGTACGGAAACGGTCGCTTTTCATGCAGGTGATGATTTCGCAGGCAGCCAGCTCGAGACCTATGAAGTCAGCGCCGTGCCCGACCTTGCCCCAGCCGCGACATCCCATGACATCGCCATCGGCTACGTCGTATTGCCAAGTGCGCCAGAAGTCGTCTTCGGCGCAGTAAGCCTTGAAAGTCTTGGCCTCCTTAAGGGCTTCAATGATCTGATCGCGATCAAGCATTGCTGCCACCCATGACGCAACGGATGGCGTCCTGCTTCAGCATGAACTCAGCCGACTCAGGGTCAACTTCGCCTGACTGGGGCTGGTAATCGCAGAAGTAAAAGCGAATGCCTTCTGCAAGCAACAGGGAAAGCATCTGCTCCGGGCTACGCATCTCGGCGTTAGCGATCTGCTGCAGGACTCGAGCTTGGGTGTCGTTGAGTTTCATGGGACCAAGAGATAAGCGGTAAACGGGGCTCGTGCCCCATGCCGTGAATTATGCCATGGATTTCGCGGAAGCGTCAACCCATGCTGTAAGTCTCATTGAGACTCATTCCAGCGCAGTGAGTCTCAATATGAGATATCCACTGTCGCAATGCCGTCTAACGGCACTCCAAGCGCTGCAGCAGCACCAGCGGACAGGTCAATCGAGTTGCAGTCGCATCTGTCCCTGATTGGCACGACCAGCACCCTCCCTCGATGCCGCACCGTGACCCGCGTGCCGCACGGCAACCACGGATGCGCGGCTGACACATCCCAGTGGCGGTAGGTGCCACCGCAATACGCCACACGCCCGTGATACCAGCCGTCGTACACCGTTGCGGTCACCGGCCGCGCATCACCAGCCCCCGGCCACAGCACCAGCGCTGCAGCCAGTGAATGCAAAAACCGCCGCATCACTTCACCGCCAGCGCCCAACGCGGCGCCTTCGAGGACTCACCCATCTGGAACTGCACGTCGCGGTCGATCACCTTCGCCACTACGCCATCAGTCGGCCACGGACGATCCCACAGCTTCCCAGTCCTCCACAGCGCATGCACCTTCTGCACCTCCTCCAGCCGCGTGCAAAGCAGCGAATCCACACAGTCGAAACCCAGATCGCCAAGCCATGCCATCGCATCGACCTCTGTGCGCTCCTGGAAGGCGCCTCCGAACGCCGCGTAGGCCAACCCACCCGAAACCGCCTTGCCGCGCCGTAGAGCTGCTGCTGGCGTGCTCTGGCGGCCATCAAGCCCCCACAGCTCACCGCGCACCTCGAACTCATCCGTCACGACCACCTGCGCAGGCACCACCGAACGCACCACCTCGGTGCAATCGATCCCGCTACGGGTCCACGCAGCAGCAAGCCGACCGCCCACATACCGCAGCGCCACACTCGCGCCGTCCACCTTCGGCTGCACCACAACCGCGCAACCAGGCCACCACTCCTCCAGCGGCCCGTTATCGAGCGACAGCAGCGCACGACCACCACCAGGCACCAGCAGCTCCGGTGCATGTGGCGCAACAGCACGCAGCTCCTCGACCAGCGCATCGAACGCTGCATCGGTCATCACGGGCATTCCAGCCCTGTAAGCGGCATCGGCGCGACGCACCTCAGCCCTAAGCGAAGAAACGGACATAACCGTTAAGCGATAACTCGATCAATGTAGCCGATAATTCGCGTAAGCGCAACCGGTCAGCCCAGCGCGCGCTGCAGCGCTTTCGATAGCAACGACGGCAGCAGCTCTTCCGACTTCCGCTGCACCGTCCCCGCAAAGTCAAACACCGCAGGCACTGTCGGGTGCTTACGCGCATACCCAAACAGCAACTGCAGGTCGTTCGACTTCGCGCGGTAGATGCCCGGCTTCAGGTTTCCACCGCCACGACGCGCAGGTTTCCGCTGATCTGGCACGGAGAAATACCGCCAGCTCGCACCTCGCTTCCCACCGCTGCGGCCGTTCTCAGCCTTCAACCCAGCAAGCACCTGCTGGTACTGACCGGGCGTCATGTTCCCGTAGGCGTTCTTCCGCACCCCACGACCTCGCAGGTACGGGATGGCGTAGTAGCTGGCATCCACCACGCCCATGCCCCTCACCGCCCTGGTAAAGCGCGTGATGTACGCAGGCTTGCCGCCACCGCCATCCTCGGTGCTGACTGGGTACAGGTAGCGCGCAGGATCCTGACCCTTGGCGCCATCGGTCGAGATCCGGACGGTGAGAGTCAGGCCATCAACGGCGTAACGCGGTGATCGAAGCGTGAACGGCACCGGGTTGTCGAACACGTCCGCCATGTACTGCGCCAGCTCGCCGCGCATCTTGAAACCCAGCTCCTTCAGCGCCTGGTTACCGGCATACGGGAGCTGAACCTTCTGCAGCACGTTGAGCTGCCCGATAAGGCGCTCGGCGTCGAATTCGATGGTGCGGGCCATGGGATCAGGCTACCGGGAGCCGACAGAGCGGATGAGCTTGCTATAGCGCCCGACTCCGACGCCGCCCTTTTGAGGGCCAAGCTTCTGCGACCAGATGCGATGGCTGCCGTGCATTAGGAACGCCCAGCCGAGATGACCGCTGTAGATCAGCTCGCCGACGTTGTTCTGTCCCATTATCCCGGCCATTAGGTAGCCAATTCCATCTTCAAACCCCTGGTCCCAGGTCTGGCGCTGAGACAGGGACCGCAGCTCTGCATTTCTGATTTCAGCGAAGCCAGGGCAAAAGAAAATCGGCACAAGACCAAAACGGTCCCAATTTGTAAAAGAATAGTCAATACATTGACTAATTATTTTTGTGTTGTCCTTTCGGGAGCGCCGGCCGCCGTCCGACTGCTCAGGCGCCTTGAACTCAATGCCAAGTGCGAGGTCTGGTCGAGACCACTCCCAAATGGCCTTGGGCACGGCTATGGCGTCAATGCGCAGGCGCTTGCCAGTGGGATGCGTTCCCCACTGCTCCGGGTGCATGTGGAAGTAAGGAGCTAAGGCCGTAAGCGCGCGCTGCGCCAGCTCTGCTTCAGTCAAAGCTAAGCGAATAAAGGCGCGCAATCTTACCCCAAAAACCCGCGATAAAAAAGTGTCACGGTCAGATCCCTTGCGGCGCAAGCGTTGTCACGGAATCGGACCCGACCGTGACACAACCGTGACACCGAAACCCCTTGCGGCGCAGCCATTGTCACGTTGTCACGGTAAATACCTATATAGATATCCCCCTTATAGAGAAGTAAGTAAGTAAGTACACGCGCGTATAGGGGGCTATATCCCATGAAAAAAGCGTGACAACGTGACATCCCTTCCGCTGGAAGGGGTCTCGCTGTCACGCTGACCGTGACACTACCGTGACATTTAATTAATTTAAGCCGAGATCGGTTGCTGTGACTGAGATCTCGGGCGTGACACTCAATCCAGATGTGCCAACGGAATCAGGGTAGCCCTGGAAGTCTTCGATCCGGCGAACCTGATCGCCTCGGAGCTAGGAGAAGCCCCGAGAACCCGCTTCAGAGCTTGCTTGTGGGCTCCTCCACTCCAGGGCGTATCGCGTAACAAACCGTTCAAGTTGGTATTCGCGTTGGCAATCGCAAGTTGAGACTCATGAATCTTGATGCCGTAGCGACCGAGGATGCGGTCGGCATCGTCTAAGCAGTCTTCAATGCGTCCAAACTTGGGACCGCGTGATGCCTCAATCAGTTCTAGTACAGACATACGCCTTCCGCCCGTTATCGGAATTAGGCATTCGAGGATGAAGCCGAGGCATTTGTCCTCATCGGCCCCACGTTCGGTGGTCGCCCGGTTGGCCCAGTCCATCTGATCGACCCATTTGTTCGCGGTCTCCTGTGCGATCACAGAGCCTCCCTGAGGCTGCAGCGAATAAGCCCCCGCGAGCAGCGTCCCGTGTTGATCGCCGAAACGTTGCCCGTAATTGCGAGCAAGCGCGCTGGCAAAGATCCGAGAGTTCTCGCGGATAGCCGGAATGCGCTGGAGCGTGCGAGCGATCAGTGCGCGACCGTTCTCGATGGTGCAGTGCTGAGCGAGGGCGGCCTCAAGACTGCGCCAATGGTCTGCAGGGGCCTCTGAGGCGTTGCGGAGGGACAGGATGCAGAAGCGGTCCTGATCGGCGCCTTGGATGAGGGCGACGTTGATGGAGGACACGCAAAACATCGAGCGGATCTCGTAGCTATTGGAGCCGCCACCAGCAGTGCCCTTGATGACCTTGCCGCCCTCTGAGGATGCGATGCGGGCAAGGGCTAGGACGTTCTGGACGTTTTGCTTGTCGCGTTGCTCGTTCTGCTCAAATTCGTCGAAGACGACGGGGATGGCATCAGAGCGCAGGGTGCCGCGCAGGCCGGCTTCAGTGGTGCCACCAGTAGCGGCTTGGTACACGCCGCCGAGGAGTGGTCGCATGAACGAGCGCAGGATGGTGGTCTTACCGCAGCCCTTGCCGCCTGTGATCCAAATGTGAGGACGCCAGTCCAAGGCGCCGCAGACGGGCGCGAGGGCAATCCAGCCCATCAGGAGCGCAGCGGAGGTGTCGTGCTCCCAGGAGAAGGTTTTGGCGATTTTGTAGATCGCAGCAGCAGCCTGATCAGAGAGTGGTTCGTCGCTAGGACCATCAAGCGGTTTGGCGTGCTCGTAGCTGTAGTAGGAGCTAATGCCGCCAACGACAGGGCATTCTTTGTTGTCGACGATGAGGCGCATGCCTAGATGGAAGATGACGCGATTGGCATCGACCCAGGCACCGCGACCGCGAATGCGATCGTGGTCGTAAACGCCTTTCTTTTGCGATTCGACAACCATCCACTCGACAGCCGAATCCCAGTCGACACCTTCTTTGTTGGGGAAGTTTGATTCCCAGAAGTATTTGCCACCGAGCGTGATGAGGTGGAGCTTGGTGTGCGATGAAGTTGGCAGGGAGATAACTTGCGCAGTTCCATTTGGCATATAGAAGAAGGTGCCGTGGTCGTAACCGAGGAACTGAAAAGGCAGCAGGACATGGTGATCGTCACTGGGCTGAGCTTGCTCTTCGCTCAGCGCTTGCTGACAGTCTTCGGGTAGTTGATATCCGTTCTGTAGCGCGACTTCAATAAGGCGCCGGATTGATGCGCGCCATTTTGTGTCTTGAATGGTGGGAATTTTTTTGTCTGGCTCCCAAAAACCTTCTGAGTGCCATTTAGCCGCGTCACAGATTTCTATTGCTGTTTTCTGGCCGAAGTGATGTGTGATGCCAGCAAGGATGGCAAAACACGTCAGGTACAGACCAGCGCCGTCTTCTTCGCGAAGTGGCGCATAGTCCCTGAGCATTTCCACAGCCAGCTCCTGCTGGCGTGAGCGGGGGAGCTTGGCGAACCAGTGGTGACTGGGCTTTGCCGGTGCGTCAGATGCTCGTGTGATCAGCGATGGTGCGCAAGCTTGGATCTCTTCGGATGTGAAGGTTTCTTGTGACTGGCTATGAATAACGGCATATTGACCGGTCTTTGGGTGCTTAGCGCCAGGAATGCGCATGACCCGACTGGGGTTGTTGATGCCTTTGTCTGGCTTGGCATCTGGGGCAACGATTTCGATTGCGTTGGCGAGTCTGGTTTGCAGATCGCGAAACAAACCGAGTGAGATTTCCTGGCCTGGTGTGAAGAGCCAGTAGTGGTGAAGCGACTTGCCGCCGGTCCAGACGGTGAGGCTGGGTTCTGGAAGACCGGCGAGCTGGGGAAGGACTTCCTGCTCTTCGATTGTGAGGCCGCCATCGCATTCAGCCCATACGGCGATGGCTTCTTCGATGTGAGCATTAGATGCACCCCAGGCTTTGACGTAGCCCTTGGAGTTGAGGTGCTCAGGTTTTTCACCCCAGTTGCGAGGACGCTCCGAAGGTGGATTGATAACTAGGCCGAGGCTATGTGTTGGTTTCTCGCGTAGATATTTTTCTATTTCACGACGCGGAATTGCATCAGCTTCGCATTCAAAGTGACGACAAGGTTTAGAGGGGTCTGGAGGGTAAACGGCGAAGACAAGCTGGCCAGACGAGCGACCGATTGCTTCCAGGAACTCGTCGACAGTATCCCAATTAACAAGCGAAGTCATTCAGTAATGCGCTTCATTTGCGCGGTGATAAGTGTACGTAAAAAACTGGAGCGTGATCGATCTAGGTCGGCGGCCTGCCGATCCAGCCAGGCGATCTGCTCTGGTGTGAGGTCGATGGTAATGGTTTTGCGCGGTGTGCGCGGTTGAGGCATTGCGCTGGGTTGACGCTGGGGGTACACTAGTGCTGCGCTTGGGAATGTCAAGCGCCCATTACCGATTGTGACTGACCTTAGACCGCGCCAAATCAAGGCGCTGACTGACGTTCGGGCAGCTTATGCTGCTCGGTATCGCGCGCCTGTGCTTGTTGCGGCCACTGGCTTCGGCAAGACGCACACAAGCGCTGAGATTATTCGAAGCGCCATAGAACGCGGCAGTTGTGTATGGTTTCTTGCTCATTTGCGGGAGATTCTTGATGACACTTGCAAGCGATTAGATCAGGCTGGGATACGTTATGGCCGAATTATGGCAGGCGTTCCATCAAAGCCTGATATACCAGTGCAGGTTGTGAGTGTCCAGACTGCAGTGCGACGTGATGATCTGCGGAAGCCTGATTTGATCATTGTGGACGAATGTCATTTAGCAGTAGCTAGCACATATCAGAAGGTGCTTCAGGCTGCGGGTAATCCACGCTTGCTTGGGCTTACTGGCACGCCATGCCGCTTAGATGGTCGTGGCTTGGGCGAGATGTTTGACTGCATTGTGCCGACATGCAGCACTGGCGATCTTATTGAAGAAGGCTTGCTTGCGCCCATTAAATATTACGCGCCATACAAGCCCGACCTAACTGCATTGCATATGCGCGCGGGTGATTATGCGCGTGACGAGCTAGAGGAGGTGATTGATCAGCCGACGATCACTGGTGATGCTGTAAAGCATTATCAAAAAATGTGTCATAACAAGTCTGCTGTTGTGTTTTGCGTCAGTATCAGCCACGCGGAACATGTGGCGCATTCTTTTAGGCTGGCAGGCTATCGAGCAGTTGCTGTTTCAGGCGAGTCAACGAAGGCTGAGCGCGAAGAGGCGCTAAATGGTTTGCGATCTGGCGCTATTGATGTGGTGTGCAACGCCCAACTGTGGGTGGCTGGCGTGGATGTACCAAATATCGAGTGCATTATCCTGCTGCGCCCCACAAAGAGCTTGACGTTCTATCTGCAAGCGATCGGTCGCGGGCTGAGGTTGGCACCAGGCAAGACGCACTGCACAGTTTTGGATCATGCGGGTTGTGTGTTTGAACATGGGCCACCGCAGATTGCGCGTGAGTGGACGTTAGATGCGAAGAAAAAGAAAAAGAAAAAGGAAGATGTACCAGCGATTAAACAGTGTCCGATGTGTTTCGGTGTGCATGAGCCCGCACCAGTTTGTCCGTTGTGCGGACATATTTATACGACGGTGCAGCGTAGTGGTCCGCAGCAGGTTGATGGTGAGCTTGTTGAGTTCACGATGCGGGAGGCTGCAGCGCTGGAGAGGAAGGAGGTTAAGGATAAGAAAAGAGAGCAAGCAGCAGCTAAGTCGCTGTCAGAATTGGAAGCAATTGCCCGTCAACGGGGGTATAAGCCAGGGTGGGCCAAGCGAGTAATGGCTGCACGGGAGGCCAAGCGAGCCGCCGCGAGTGGAATACTCCGGTGAGGGAGCCATGGAACACATTGATTAAGGAGTGCCTGTCAGCGGTTGATCGGCATAACTGTGCGTATTTCGAGACAGGTGACGCTAGGCACATGCACCTAGCAGCCAAGTTGCGCAATTATGTAATGGAGCTAAAGGTACTGATCCATGAGCTTGAAGCTAATTCTTGAATTATGCGCAGCATATGTAGGTGTTTGCTCTGCGCTGCTATGGATGGCGTGGTTGATTTTGCCCTAGCCAGAGCACGATTGCCCATTCGCGTGTAGCAGTCCAGAAGGGCTGGGAGCGATACCAAGTGATCCAGTCTTTGTGCCCTTTGGATGAGTTACAAGCAAGACAGCAGGATACGACGTTGTGAAGGTCTGCTGAGCCACCAAGAGCTTTAGGGATGACGTGATCGAGAGTGCCAGAGCGGCCGAGATGCTCTCCGCAGTAGCAACATTTGAAGTCCCACATTAAGTGGATTTGATCGCGTTGCTTACGAGGAAGTCGCATTGTCCCAGCGCGGCAGGACGAATACGCCTACGTCTAGGTCGATGATGTCGTCGTCGTTATGAATAAATTCGGTTAGTTGAGAGTAGATATTGGCGGGTAGTTCGTCAGCAGGCAGATCAGAGCGCAGGATGAGTTTGGCGCTGATCTCGATGAGGTGTGCCTGCATTCGCTGGCCGCAGCTTGTTACACGGTAGCGATAGCTGCATAAGGGGTTGCCCGGTGACCAGGGCTCACGCACCACTGGTCTTACCGCTGCCGGGCGCAACGGTACCGCCTAGATCCTCAAAAAAGGTCTAGGCCAATAGGATAGCGGCCATGAGCGAAACCGCGATACAGCAGACGATCAGGTTGGCGTTGGGGAAGGTGCGCCACCTGAGGTTGTTTAGAAACAATGTGGGCAAGCTGCCGGACCCAAGAACTGGTAGGTGGATTGAGTTCGGTGTTGGTGGGACTGGCGCGGCGGATTTACTTGGGTGGCGGACTGTGACGGTGACGCCTGAGATGGTGGGGCAGAAGATGGCGCAGTTCGTGAGCTTGGAGGTGAAGACCGCGACTGGGAGGGTGAGGCCGGAGCAAGAGAACTGGCGGCAAGTGGTGATAGAGGCTGGTGGAGTGGCTGCTGTGGTGCGGAGTGTCGAGGATGCGGAGCGAGCGCTAGGGCTGGGAGGATAGAGCCCAGATCCCTGCTGCTGCAGCACATCTGGGCCATCCAATGCGACAAAACCTCTACACCTGCGCGCGAATGAGGCGCGCTTGTCGCATGACGGATTATGCGAGGGATTGCGCTTAAGCGGATTATGGGTTAGGGTGTGTGGGCCATCGAGGCTTACCGCTTATGGATTGGACTGAGATTTTGGAGCGAGCGGGAGTGCCCGACTCGCCAGGGAGAGCCGACACGCTGCGGCGGTTGCGTGAGGAGCGGCCGTTTGTGGCGACGGTAAGGAGCCGGTCAACGCAGCTTGTGAAGACGCTCAGGATTGAAGCGCGTGACTATTCGCACGCTTTGATCAAGGTGCGCGGCATGCTGGCTGGGCACACGCTTGTCAGGCTGGCGGAGGATTGATCGTGACAACACGCCGTCTTGGAGATGTTTGTGCATTTGTGATTGCTGCTTGGGCGTTCGCGATGCTTGGCATTGAAGCTGCTGCTCACCATGGCAGCACGCATTCAGGTACGCAGCCGGTGGTGGAGGTGCGGAAGTGACTGACCGCCGCTTCGTTTTTGCTTTTCCGAGTTTGAACCTTTATGAGGTGATCTGGGCTGTGTCTGCTGTTGAAGCTAGGCACAGGCTGATGAATTCTGATCTTGCCCCTTACTACGGTATTGCCGTATTGCTTAACCCATGAATTTATTGATTGTTGACACGGAGACCACGGGTCTTACGCCTGCTGATGCGCGATGCATTGAGGTGGGTGGGATTTTATTTAGCGTTGATGACCGCGCTGTGATTGGGCAATGTTCGTTTTTGCTGCCAACAGATGAGAATCCAGTTGCGCACATCAATGGAATCAGAGCAGAGCTGACAAAGCGGCCACAGGCTGCGAGATCAGGTCTCGAGTATTTTTATGCTTTAGCTAAACATGCTGATTACGTGGTTGCTCATAATGCTGATTTTGATCAGCAGTGGTTTGGGCAGGGACCGTTGCCTGCGCTGACGCAACGTTGGCTTTGCACGATGGAAGATTTTGATTGGCCGCGTATAAACCGGACTCGTCCGAGTGTCATGCATTTGGCGGTTGCGTATGGAGTGCCGGTATGGGCCGCTCACCGTGCGTTGACTGACTGTATTTATTTAGCGCAGGTGATGGAACGTGAACCAGATTTGGAGGTGCTGATTGTGAATGCGTTAGAGCCTAAAAAAACCTACATGGCTCTTGTTAGCTACGAAGACCGTCAGAAAGCGAAGGATGCCGGGTTCCGGTGGGATGGCGAGCAGCGACGGTGGCTTAGGAAGATGAGGGACTATCAGGTGAGCGAGCTGAATTTTGATGTCCGGGAGGTGGCGGCGTGACACCGGTGGAGAGAAAGCGCATGATTAAGAAGCTGCGCGATGCTTACCAGTGTTGCAAGGATTGCGGACGTGAGTGGGGTGTTTATAGCGTCGGGTGCAGCAGCAATTGGATTGGCAAGTGTGATGTATGCGGCGAAGAGAGGGGCGTAACCGAAACTCGAGATTACGCTTATTTGATTACAGGAATTCGGAGACTGTTGAATGACTGACTACAAAGCAACGCCGGAGGATTGGGAGCTGCAGAGCAAGTGGGCGATTGATTGTCAAGACGCTCGCTGTTTGCTTGAACTCCGCGCCAGGGTCGAACTGCTGGAGGCCAACTACAGGCCAACTCCTAATCCAAGCCAAATTAGGAGTTCGCTGGTGGAGCGGGTGATGATCGCCATTGAACGTGCGGACGGAGATGACGAAGCCCGCGCCGCAATTCACGAGGTGCTGGCATACATGTGCGAACACGAGCTGATCGGTAACCATGCCCGGCAACAGCTCGAGCAGGAGGCAAAGCTATGACACAGCATCCCATCACCCCAACCCCTGAGCTGATTGAGCAATGGATGCAAGACCATGCCACTAAGTACGACCTAGCCCGTCAAGCTGCCCGCTGGGGCAGCGACCAAGAGCTGGAGGCTTGCTGTGACTGGGTCAAAAGCAAGCAGACCTATTGGGCGCACGACGAACTCCGCGCCGCTCGCCGACCCAAGCAGTTGAGCTTAAAAAAGCAGGCCATGCAAGTGCTTCTCGAATGCGGCTACACGCTGGACGGACGCATGGAGCTTGAGGCTGAAGACATCGACATCATTCATCGCGCACTTGAGCAAATCAATGACTGACTTTTTGAATCTCAAAATTTCTCAAAAGCAGATCATCTGCCTTAAGCACGGCACGCACAAGCACTACATCAGCAGCGACATCGAAGGCCACGAAGGACACTGGTGCATGTTGTGTTGGCTTGAAACCCTTGGCCCATCACTGCCGCTTGTAGAGGAACAGCTCGATGACTAATTACAAAGCCACTGCCGACCAATGGGCGTATCAAGAGCACTGGGCGCAAGAGGATGGAGATGCAGCGTGCTTGCTAGAGCTGCGGGACAGAGTGCAGTCACTGGAGGATGACAGTTGGAAGCAGGCTGAGAGCACCAGCTACTGCGTTGATGCGTTGGTAAAGCGTATCGAAGCGCTAGAAGCGAACACTAAACAATGGAGGACTGATCACTTGCGGCTGGCTAACATCTGCGCAGGCATGACAGAGGATCGGTTTGAGTTTTTCGGGAAACTATTACCCGAAGAGGAGAGCACGCCTGAAGGTGAAATCCTTGATTACTACAGCAAACTTGCGGCGCAGCATGCAGGTGGGGCTGTATTCCACAAGGATCCATCACTGACAGAGCGCGTCGTGATGGCGATCACCCGCGATGGCGAGAAAGCTAGGTGGGGCGAAGCTCGAGCAGCAATGCTTGAGATCGCCCGATGGCTTGAGCTGCGCGCTGGTGGCACACGGGCATGCTGGCTGCTTGAGCGGGAGGCGCAGAAGTGACCTGGCGCCTGCTGGCCAAAGCGTTAGGCGAGAAGGCGAGTGACTGCGACCGCGAATCTGATCGCGTGGCGCTGATCCGCCTTGCGATCCTTACCAGTTACCTAATTACGAATTGTTTCATCATTGCTGGCGTGCTTCGACACTGGGGGCCGGAGCGTCCGCAGCACGCGCCCGTACGAGATTTCAAGAGCACGGGCGATAGCTGCAGCGCTCATGCCACCACGATGCATGAAGTAGATGAGGTCGCGATCAAACTGGTCGGCGGCCACGCTGGACAATTCGGCTAAGGGCATGGTAGCCTTTATATGTACCTTTATCCACTTATGACACCAAACGAAGTTCGAGACGCACTGGTCCCAATTCGAGAGGAGTTGGACGCGGTGCTGGGCAAGATTTATTGGCAAGACGGCATGGCGCATGTGTTTGCTGCGCTTCATGCTGCTGTTGAAAACGTCAAACTCGCAAGGGACTACACCCACCGTGCTTGATTACCATTCACATCCTGCAGCTTCTGCATCGAAGCTGAAGGCGATTATTAGCGGTACACCGCGTGATTATTGGGCCAAGTTTATCGATCCTGATCGCGCCGAGTTCAAGCCCACAGACGCAATGCGCCAGGGCAGCCTGGTCGATTGCTTGATCACGGAGCCTGAACAGTACAGCAAGCGTTATCTGGTTGCACCACAGTGTGATCGCCGCACTAAAGAGGGAAAAGCAATCTGGGCCGAGTTCCAAGCTGAAGCCGGTCAGCGTGAGGTGATCACGCGTGACTGGGAAGACAACGCGCTCAGAGTGGTCGAAGCGCTGATGCGCGATCCAGATGCTGCTCCACTGATTCGAGGTGGCGAAGGACAGGACCCTCACTTGTGGCTTGATGAGGATTGCGACATCGAATGCCGGTATAAACCCGACATCGAGCATCCCAAAAAGGGTTTGCTTGTGGACCTTAAGAAGGCACGATCCGCGAGTCCCCGGATGTTTGCGGCGCAGTCGTATTTATTGGCTTACGACCTGCAGATGGCGCATTACAGCTTGGGCTTTAAGGATCGCTATGGCAAATTGCCTGAGCAGGTGATCTTGATTGCTTACGAATGGCAGTGGCCTCACAACACCAGCGTCAACATTCTCAGTGAGGATTTGATTGAGGAGGGTCATCGCCGTCGCGAGGAAGCGATCACAGTGCTGAAGCGCTGCTGGGAGTCTGGCGTTTGGCCATCTTGGGGCGCTGTCGAGATGGATGTGCCGCGCTGGGCGCATGCAGATGATCCTGCAAATGCAACTGATGCTGATGACCTTGAACTGGAGGGCCTCGAATGAATTTTGATGAGCTGTACCCCGGCCGCTTCTTGAAGGCTGGATTGATTCCAAACGGCAAAGCGACTTACACGATTGCTTCTGTTGCTAGGGAGCAGATTGAAGGCGAGAACGGAGTCGAGGACAAGGTTTTGATGACCTTCTCTGAGACTGCGATGCAGCTTGTGTTGCCGAAGGTAAATGCTGTTGCAATTCGCGCGATGTTTGGCAGCGATGTGCAGCAGTGGATTGGCAAGCGCGTGACGCTCTATGCGACGACGGACATTATGCCGTTCCCAAAGCGCAGGAACGAGCCGTGTATCAGGGTGTTTGGCAGCCCTGATATCCGCGAAGAGGTGATCTGCGAATGGCAGCCCCCGAAACGAAGGAAGCTGGTACAGAAGCTGCAGCCGACTGGGTATTACCAAACTGCATGGACCGCGATTCAGCAGGGCACAGCAGATCAGATGCCAGCGATGCGCAAACGAGTGGATCAGCTTGCCAGCAGCGGCGAGCTGACCAGCGGCGAGCACGCGCAATTGATTGCGGCAATTGATGCACGCATGTAAGCTATTTGTTGTTTGTTTTGTGTTTTGTTATGACTGATTTTGAGAAGGTGAGCATGGAGGAGGTGCGAGTGCGTGTGCAGCGCAAGAGCAAGACCACCCCTCTACGCGAGGAAATTCTCAGCATGAAACCTGGTGACGCCATCTCCGTTTCGTTCTATAATTCGGAAACGGGCGAGGGGTACAAGCCGACCACGGTCGCCCAGGTTGTCAGTCAGATGACCAAGCACAGCCCTGAGCTGCGCTACTCGATGCGCAAAGACGCCAGTGGCCTTAGCTGCTTCGTCATGTGCATCGAGAAAACTCCCGAGGATGCACTGCGTCCTCGCCGTGGTCGGAAGCCTAAAAACCTGGAGGTAGCCTCTTGACTTTTACCGCTAGTGGCGCGCTGTTTCAACAGACCGCAGAGCAACTTCAACAGCGTCTTGGTGATCGCTATGACGCATCGAAGAACTATCCCAACTATGACGGGATTTTGAATGTACCTGCCGATCAGGCATATGCGCTTGCGCAATACCTGATGAATGGGCAGCCAATTGGTGAGCGGCAGGAGATTCCGATTCGGATCTCGGGCTGGCGGAAGCAGTCACAGGCTGGCAAACCGTATCTGAGTTTGAGCTTCAAGCCTGATTCGCGTGTCCAGCAGGCTGCACCTGTTGCACCTGCACCTGCACCTGCACCTGCACCAGTCGCCGCTGTACCGCCCCCGGTTGTGCAGCAAGCTGCGCAGCAAGTTGCAACCGCATTCGGTGGTGCTGTTAGCACAATCGAAGACGAAATTCCGTTCTGATCAGTCCACGGGGCGGCATCAGCCGCCCTTTCCTACCCATAATTATGGAATTTACCTTCAACAGCAAATCACTTGAGCGTGAAGTCAGCCTTCATCAGATTTATGAGCTGACACCTTCCGAAGCGCGCAACCTCCACGCTGAACTGGTGATCGCGGTTCAATCGATGGATGAAAGAGTTTCTGAAGCGCTTACCACTGAGCATGCCAGCGGTATTCCTGCCGATAAAGATTGGATTCATCGGGTAAAGAAGAAGCGTCGTATCTGCGTTGCTTTTGCGACTCAGGTCAAGCAGATGCTTGATGCACCACAGCAGCAGGCAGCGCCAGTTTCCAATTTCACGACGATTTTTCAACGTCGCTTTGAGGAACTACTACTGGAAGAGCTTGGTCAAACGGTCTTTGATGAAATCAAGGCCGAAGCGAGGGATCTTGCGCTTGCAGACCTTCAAGTGCCAACTCAAGGCGCATAATCTCCCAAACCGCCTGTTGCAGCATATTTTGCTGCATAATGCAAGTACGAAACATGCTGGCCTCGCGTTCAGTCATTGAACGTGCAGCCAGCTCGTATTGAAGTTCCTGCTCCGGCGGGATGTTGTTCTTAATCCATTCCATTTTTCATCATGCATTGGGTTGAAGATGATGCTGGCAAGACCCAGCACGGAGAGGGCATTAGCAGGGCACCTGCAAAAGCAAAAACGAAATTGTTTGACTTAATCGTAAAGCAGGCTGGCGCTCGTCCTATGAAATTCAGCATTCCCGCAGAATCGGCTGCAAAAGCAAAGCAGTACGCTTCGGCGCGGTGGCCGCTTGCCAATATTGAGGTCGTCAGGTAGTGGAGCAGTATTGCACGCACACTTTTCGCAAAATAGTATCAACGCATAATTGGAAGAACAATTCACCTATTCGGACATATTGGCTGGAATGCAAGTGCTGCCAATACAAGTGGAGCGTCCACTATGACCGTTGCTTGAAGCGTGAAGTCATTGTCGATAAAGATTCAGCAAATAAACCATTAAACGCTAAAAAGCTTACCGCTGAAGACGTAAAGCTAATTCTTACTGATTCTCGCTCAGGCGCAGAACTAGCCAAGGAACTGGGTGTTACGCATCAATCTGTGAACCAGGTCCGCGTTGGCATGACATATCGACAATTGTGGCCAGAATTAAAGCGGCGCATTCCCGTGCCGCGTCCTCGTCGTCGCCGCGCGCCAGCAATCAACGAAACACCTGGCATCGATTGTCGCAATTGCGCGCACTGGTGGCAGGGGCACTGTGATCTGGGCGTACCAGAAGCCGGTGGTGATTTCGCTGACGAATGCTCTTACTTCAATTCTGACGATTAATGGCTATTACAAAAAACTGCCGTCCATGCTTGAGCTGCTCGCGTCCGACGACGAGCCCTGTGTACTGCGATCACTGCTATCGCGCGACACCAGCAGGTCGCGCTGAATTTGCAATGAAGAATAAATACAGGCAGGTTCCCAATGGCGGTCCATGTGCGGCATGCTTGCACTGGATCGGTCGCTGTGGCCTCGGTCTGCCAGAAGGCGGATCAGAATATGCACGGGACTGCTCCCTACTACTACTTCAAAACGAATTATGCGTGGCCACCCATTCTTGAATCCGATTGAGGCGGCTCTTATCCGTTGGCTTGCCGGTTCCCCTCGAATCGGTTACATCGCGGTTAAGCAGCACAGCAGCTTGACCACTTGGATTTTGCGCGATCACACAGATGCTGTGATGCCAACCGAAGAAGAGTATGAAGAAGACGACGAGCCGCTTTCAATGCAACTCGAACGGCTTTACCATTTACCTGATGCCGACCGCTAGTGCATGTACCTGCCTAGCGCAGGCGTCGGCTCCTTCGGCGCTCATCCCATGATCTGGGGTGTCGACACTTATTTCAAACCTTGGTTTTTCGATGGAAAAGTTGTTCACTGGGGCCATCCAGCCCCTGACCGCCGAGATGCTTTGCGAGAAGCTGCCGCAATGGCAAGTGGAAAACGGCAAGGCTGACTTTATGGATTATTTGTACGAACTTTACGATCGCGAAAATGAAGAGCCCGGCCTGAAAGGTACTTATACAGGGCTTTGGAAGCGATTCAAGAATGACACAGCGCAAATCATGCGCGCTGGCCACATTGAAACTGGTACTCTTTAATGCAAAAAATCATTGGCCTTTATAGCCCGGCACCGCAGTCGGGCAAGTCAACTGTTGCCACATATCTTGAGCAGCAGGGTTATGCGATCGTACCGTTTGCTGAAACGCTCAAGCTGATGTTGATTCCGATGCTGGAATCACTTGGCTACGACAACTGCGGAGCGAATTATCTCGTCCACCAGGCAAAGCAAGTGGTCGTTGGTGATGCTGGCGTGAGTGTGCGGCACATGCTGCAGACACTCGGCACCGAATGGGGGCGACAGTGCATTCACCCCGAAATATGGGTGCGCTGCTGGAAAGGTCGCGCTGATCGGTTCGATGCTGTCGTTGCCGATGACGTGCGCTTTCCCAACGAAGCAAAAATAATCAAGCTACTCGGCGGCGAAATGTGGCGCATTGATCGCCCCAGTGCAGCCAACACGTTTGATCACGCGAGCGAGGGCTCCCTCAACAGCTATCGCGAATTTGATCGCTATATCACAAATGACGGGACAATTGAAGACTTGATCAGTAAGCTTCAGGATATTCCCGTGTAATCAATGGCTAGTTTGCGCTACCACGCCGGTCGGATGGTGCTTTACGAGTCACCATCTGGCTGGCGGGTACGCATCAAGACCAAGGAGGGAAAGCTTGACCTGCCTCTATTGTCTGGCGACTTAGAGCAGGCCACGCTTGAAGCAGAGGTGCTTTACGCCGACGCCAGAGCAATCAGCAGCAGCAAGCCATTTTGCTATCAGTGCATTCACTGGAAGGCATCTGCGGCAAAATGTGATTTAGGGTTTCCTGAAGGACGATCATCCGGTGGACGATTCGCAAAAGACTGCAGTGCCTTCAAACGCGATCGATTGCGGTGACGGCTATTACATCGAAACGGGCACCGAGCCCGGCATCGGTGAGGTGCGCTATGCCTCTTGCATGCCAGGTGGCGCTATCTGCCGGTACTCCAATGATCTATGGCAGGCGCAAATTTATATTGAGCATTTGAAAGGCAACCGATGCCAGTGATCCATTCGTAAACCTGTTGGGCGCGGTGCCAGCACCAGGAATCTTGATGGGTCCACCAGTTCCAAAGCGACATGTAGCCCTTCGAGGCATTGCAAGACAAGCAAGCGGGCACGCAGTTTTGAGGAACTGTGAGCCCGCCTTTTGATTTGGGTTTGACGTGATCGATAGTTGTTGCGTGCTTACCACAGTAGGCACAGCGGTGATGCCATGCTTCAAAAATTGATGCCCTGAATCGTTGTTTTGTTACTTTCTTGCTAACCAGTTCGACGCCATCGATCTGGTGCTCCATAACTAGCGAGACAGGGCTCGGTTACAGGGTAGCTAGGCCGGCTGCTCCCAGCTTGGCATGACACGAGCTTGACCGTTGTAGTGTCCTACTTTTCCGTAGTCGATATCAGGGATTCCGGCAGTTATAACAAAAATCATCTGGCCAATCTTCAAGCCAGGGTACAAAGGAAGAGAATGCAGTCGACGAGCGTTAACCAACTCTAAAGTTAACCTACTTCCGGACCACAAGGGATCAGCAAAACCAGCGTGGCTGTGCTCGTAACCTTCACGAGCACGAGAAGATTTAAGGCAAAACATACCGCATACATCATTTGGCATGTTGAATGTTTCGCGCGTTTCCGCAAGCACAAACTCGCCAGGTGCCAGCCAGTAAGGATTTTCGGCCGTGCAATGCGCAATTGATTGAAGTTGCAGCTCGGATGTGTGCTCAACCTCAACCATGATGTTGTCGCCAAGCCTGAGATCAAGCGATGCCGGATTGAGCAGCTCAGGCTCGAATGGCTCGATCATCCGTTCCTCTTGAATGAGGCGCTGGATCTCGCGGTCGTGAAGGATCATTCAGCAATCAGTATGGCCAGGTCAGCCTAGGACGCCCTGCGCGAATTCCTGTGTGAATAAATCCTTTAGGGGCGCCAAGGCCGGTGCTGTAGGGCCACTCGCGAACGCACCAGTCCTGAAGCTTGTAAATGTCGACGCCTTCGATGTACCAGTCAACCGCGCCTACTCCAGGTGCATTGAACAGGTGCTCCGACCCTGACGCGCCACCAACTGAGCGATTGATTGCTGGAGGACGATATCCGCTGGTAATGATCACCGGCTTCCCCCCGAAAGCCGTCCGCGCTCGTTCCAGGAATGCCGCCAACTCAGCCGCTGTATCGACTTGGTACTGGTGATCAAACCTGCGCGCTTCCTGTCCAAGTGCAAATTCACCCAACGTGATGTGCGGCGTTAGTCGAGCGCTAAACGGGCTGTTTGGTGTCAGCTTGGCAGGATCTTGCTGAACCTCAGGCTGCTTCGGCAAGCTAGAGCGCCAGAGTTCTCCTTCCGCGCGACGACGACGAAGAAGACCAGCCTCCACATTCGTATTCGGATTGCGATACAACTCAAGTGCTGCTGGCACTGCGCTCCAGTCGCGTTCGCGCAATCGTTTGCTGATGGTCTCGAAGCCAGCAGTGCCATAGAAGCCAGATCCGAGATTGTAAGCGAATGAAATTAAAGCAGACTGTTGCCCATCGGTCATTGCTGACCAGTGCGGCACCGTTTCGCTGAGCTTTTTGGCAATCTGATCGATTTCGGTGCGGACAAACATGTCCGCCTCGATCACGGTGATCTTGTCACCACGACTGACGCGCCGGCCGCCTGGGTAGCTAGTGGTGCCGTAACCGATTGTCCAGGGGTCACCGCCACTGATAGGATCCGGGTAAGCGGTGAGGTGACAGCCTTCAAATTCCTTGACAAGCCTTAAGCTCGCGGAGTAGTCGCCTTGCTTGCCGCCCTGGCTCCAAGTCTTGAACCATGCCTGATCGCGACCAAGGATATGCGGATTTGCCTTGTTGATCGCGTCCTCAAGCTCGCTCAGGGCCGCCATTTGATGCGGCAATGCTTTGTAATATTTAAATAAATCAAGAAGGCGGATTTTGTTTTGCGTCATTGCTCCAGGGTGCGTGAATACTCATTGCGCCACCAAGGAGGCGGCTTCCACCGGTTTGCAGATCGGTATCAACCGGGTGCTCGATGATGACAGGCGGTTCGATTGCAGGTGGTTGCGTTGCGTGCCACTCCGCTTCAGCTTGATCAAGCTTGGCCGGTAGCGTCAACTCAAACCACCATTGTCTAATGGCTTGCTCTAGTCGACGCTGCCAGCCTGGCTTACCGAAGCCGATCAGAGCTTTTTTCCCTTCAGCGCACGCAGCGCGTGAAATACAAGCTGAATAATGCTGTTGTCCTTCAGTGGCGACAAAGCAATCAGCTCAGAGGCTGCAGCCACGCAAATCCAAAATGCGGGATGATGAATAAAGTCCATGGTCGTTCGGCGGATATCAAAAGTCTACGGGTGCTGGCGCTGGCGGCCAATGTTCATTTCCAAAGTCCTAACGCGCCCTTCAAGATCCGATAACCGCTCTTTGCTGTCGTTTTTGAGTTCTTGAATGTCCGCTGCAACCGTATTAACGGACTGATCTAGCTTGGCGACTTGCATAAAAAGACCGGCTAAACCAACCACCGCAGCGGTCAGCAAAGCGGGAATTATTTGGTTGAATGGACTTTCAGGTGGCTTGGCTGTAATTAGCGCCTCTTCGTGGTGTTCCATTGCGAGGCATGCTGCCGACCTTTTCCCTAGATTAGCGACCCTGCCCGCGCAGCTTTTTCTTGCCGCGACGCTGTGGGCGTGAATTTTGTCCCATGCCTTGACTGGTTGTTTTCGGGCGGCCGCCTTGATGCTCGAGCCTGCCAGTGCCAGTTTTAGCTTTTACTGCCATCAGTCGTCATCCCGTGGATTGATTGCGACAAAACAATAAGCAAGAAAGATGCCGGCACACCAAGCGCCGGCCAGGACAAGTGCTGTCATCGGTAGCGATCTTGCCAATCAAATGTTTGGCACCACTGCCACGCCATCATGCCGACGATGGCGATAGCGAGCAGTGATGGTATACCGGCGATCAACCAGCCCACGGCAGTCCAGGTGCAGTGGTAGGAGCATGCTGTTGATCCAGTTGCTGCTGGAGCGCCGCTTCAATTTCTTCGACTTTTTCGTCGCCGAAGTTTTGCTTGACCCAGCCCACCACAAGCTCCTCAGTTAAATTCGCATACGGCACCATTGCGGAAGGATCAGGCTTTTCGAGGCCAATAGATCCATAAGCAGAGCTGCTGTAAGTGCCATCATTTGCGCTAATTGTATAATGTACGGTAAATACCACGCCATCGGCGGTGTAGTGCTCCATATTGGCGATGCGCCATTCAAAAGTGGTTGCCATAAGAAAAAGTGGCGATAAAGCAAATTTAGCAGTATCGCCATCGAAAAACACGGCGGATTACCGATTCAAAGCACTGGCATTTCGTAATCCTGCGTGGTTCCCGCATAGTGCTTGAAGATCACGTTTGCCGTATTCCCTGCCCACGCTGCAACCTGCGTGACTGGGATGCCAGCCTCAAGCCAGCGACTGATTGCGGTATGGCGTGCGTCATAAGGGCGGTAAATGTGAGATGCAAGACCAGCGGCATGAAGCTGAACCGCTTTCTTTCTGAAGTAACTCTGAAACGCAAGACGATCCCAGGGGAAGATGTATTCGCTGCATCGTTCAGATAAGTCCAGAATTTCCTGGGCGCGCGCATTCAATGGAACCCATCGCTTTTTGTTGGTCTTGGTGCTGTTCTTGATGCCGTGCGTCAATGTGAAATTTTGATGAACGAGCACCTTGCCATCTTTGATGTCGTCCCATCGCATTGCCCTGACCTCACCAGTGCGCATGGCGGTTTGCAGCATAAATTCGGCATATGCGCTCCAGTTCGTTGATCGATAAGTGCGCTTCGCCTTAAGTGCTATCAGCAACAGTGCGACCTCGTTTCGCGGAATCACAACGATTTCCTCGTCGCGTTGCGGGCGCTTGGGCATCCTGAAACTGGCAACTGGATTGCGCTGAAGAATCGCGATGTCTTCCTGAGCACACCATTTGTACATACTTCGTAGGTACATCGCGACGCGTCGCGACGAAAGCACCGGATGCTGCTGCAGCACCCAGGTCAAGATCTGCCGCCCTTCTTGAATTTCCTGAATCGGGCAGCGCTCGAGCCACTTGGTGACTTGGCTGTAATCAGACGTGAGACTCGTCGGACACAGCGAAACTGAGCGCTCGGCCAAGAAGCGGCCCCACGCTTGCGATAGGGTTAAAGGCATTGTTAGGAATAAAGCGACGCCACCATAGCACGGCGGCGCCGCGTATTGAAGGTGACTACGAGGGCTTCAAACTCGGCAGCGATGGCAAGCAAATCGTCAACGCAGATCCAGCGCCGTGTTGTGTGGTCTGCTTCGCGGATTTCCTGAGCGTGGCAGTGATCCGCAGCAGCACGCAGAGCGGCAGCAACATTCTCACGGAGGTCATCCATTTGTAGTCCTGTGTTCTCAGCGTCACCGAGGAACGCATCCAGAACTGTCTTTGCGGCGGGTGAAAGTTCAGACATAGAAGTGGAAGCGACTACTCGTGGTCGGGTAAAGATTCAAGTACAGCGCGGATGAGCTTGTAGTTCTGGATGCTCAGCTCAGCCTGCTCTTCATCCAAAGCTTCAAGCGCCAGCTCCTTCAAGCTCGGCGGCTTGGGGCGGCGGACAAGACGAAGATCATGGGCATGAACAAATTTATTTTGGAATGAGTTAATCCACTCACAGCACGCATCTAGCTCCTGGTCGGCGCCCCATTCGACGGCGTGACGAGCTAAGTCGTATTTAGTGGCGTGATCTTGCATCCACTGCTCAACCAGCTCTGGCGGTGGGGTGATGGGATGTTGTTGTGTCATAGGTGATTAGTGGTAATGGTTACTCAGTTTGGCCAGGCTTCATTAGCCACGGCGCGTAGCTTCTCAATAAAGATATCCAGCTCTTCGCGGCTCTGGAACTCTTGTGTGTAAAAACTGTCTTCGTCGTTGGACAGAAAGACCTTTCCGTCTTTAGCCCAAGGCGTGTGGGGCGTAACGCAGTACCATTTTGTGGTCATGGTCTCCAGGGGATCGTGGCCAAGGGCAGGGTGTTGACGCACCGCTGCCCACCCACCATACCATGTGCTACAGTGCTGCGGCTGATTAGAAAGCAGCAAAGCGGCTGGGGTGAGATCCAGTTGCAAGAGCGGCGGGGGTGACATCCTGCCGCTTTTTAATGAGAAATAGCGACCCCCAGGTTTGAGCATCGTGGAGAGGCTTAGGGGGTGTTGTGTTAATAATAGTTCAACGCCTAGTGCCGGTGTATCCGCACTCAGGGCAATGGATGGACCACTGCGGTGGGTAACTGGTCAGGCAGATCGACGGGTTGGAATCCATCAGTTCAGACCCACAGTTTGGGCAGGCAATGCCGTTCTTGACAGGTCCGGTAGTGAAGGTCCACGCCTGCCGGTTGTGGTCTTCCAGGGATGTCAGGGCCATAAGTGAAAGCCTAGTGGATCACGGATTAACAACAACGGATCTTGTGGATCATGAAGTGCCAATCCGTGAACGACAAGTGAGTAGGACTACTAGCTCAGGCGATAGGTGACAAACGTGTTAGACGCTGTACGCCGTGAGGCAAAGCGACCCGAAACACCAGCAGCAACAGCACCAGATCCAACGAGCGTGTGTCCAGTGCCGCCTT
>Ga0315903_10002331_pt1 | contig 28042 bp, 25 predicted proteins | sample LakEriMetagenome_7_FD_203524 | JGI IMG/M metagenome (GOLD analysis project Ga0315903, IMG submission 203524) | Freshwater fungal communities from buoy surface, Lake Erie, Ohio, United States - Buoy 2 MA119 | ecosystem: Environmental > Aquatic > Freshwater > Lake | place: USA: Lake Erie, Ohio... | reverse complement strand
ATCGCTCAGCCATCAATTAGGGCGCGCCTTGCTAGGAGAAGCTCATGGAGCAGATGAATTCATCTGGTCGTTCTGTCGCGTCGAAAACACATGTGACAGGTTTTCTAACTATTCATAGCGCACCTGCTGCGCTGCGCCCACATATCGAATGGGGCCTGCAATCGATCCTCGGAACATGGGTCGCACTCGAGTGGAAGCCGCAACCAAAGGCAACCGGAACATTTCGAACAACACTTGAATTTAGAGATCGCGCCGGAACTGCAGCCAAGGTTGCTACCGCGTTAAAGGCGTGGCATTACTTACGCTTTGAAGTTCGTGAAGAAAGTGAAGTCGGGGGAGAGTTCTTTCGCTTCACACCAGATCTGGGAATTCACAGAAGCGTCATCGATGGTTTGGGAAGCATCATGATTTCAGAGCACCTCATCGTGCAAACTCTAGGAAAAGGTTTCGATGAGGATTCACTTCGTGAGGAGTTCCAGAGATTGTTGGGAGAATCCTGGGAGCTAGCACTAGAACCTTTCCGTGGTGTCGAAATGGAAGAGGTAATGGCACTTCGCGCAATCTAAAAAGTATTACAATGCACGCATGAGCATAATTAATTCAGGCGAAAAGACCCGTTCGATCACAGTCATTGCAGCATCTCTTATTATGGCTTTGGCTGTAGGAGGCGGACTTGTAAAAGTCGGCGCAGGTTTTGCCGCACGTACGGATAACGGAATCACTGTCACTGGATCTGCCAAGACAACAGCAACAGCTGATAATGCAGTCTGGACACTTAACGTTGCTCTTTCAAGCCAACTTGTTGCAGATGCAGTGAGAAAAGTCGGTGCAGATGTTGATGCAGTCACTGACTATCTGATTAAAGGCGGAATTCCTGCCGATGCGCTGACACTTGGTGCAGTCTCAAGCTATGCCAATGAAGAGTGGCAGAACGGCAATAACACCGGTCGCATTCTTTCCTACCGTGCTTCTCGCGATATCACCGTGCGCACCAAAGATGTGCAACTGGTCTACAAACTTTCACAAGGAATAGGTTCACTTCTACAAAGTGGAGTGAATGTAAATAACTACGGACCTCAGTATTACATCTCGACTCTGTCAGATCTTCGCCCTCAACTACTCGAAGATGCGATGCAGGATGCCAAGACTCGCGCTGTTGCAATTACCAAGGCAGTTGGCGGAAGTGTGGGCGCTGTTCAGAGTGTAAAGAGCGGTGTCTTCCAAGTAACAACACCAGATTCGACAATGGTCTCTGATGGTGGCGCTTATGACACTTCTACAATTGAAAAGACTGTCACTTCGACAGTCTCAGTTACTTTCGCTGTCTCTAACTAATCCCAACTAACTACAGCGGAATATTGCCGTGCGCTCCACGGCGATGAGGCGCAGCAGCTAACGCTCTAGCTAGTGCTGTGCGAGTTGCCGAAGGTTCGATAATTTCATCAACTGCGCCTATCTCTACTGCGCGTGCTACCCCACCTGAAATCTTTTCATGCTCTGCCGCTAACTCGAGTTCCATATCTGCACGCGCACTTTCTGGAAGATCTGCCAACAATCTGCGGTGTAATACTCGTACGGCTGCAACTGCGCCCATCACGCTTACTTCGGCGCTAGGCCAAGCAAAGACGCGAGTAGCACCGAGTGATTTCGAGTTCATCGCAACGTAGGCACCACCGTAGGCGCGGCGAGTTATCAGCGTTACGCGCGGAACCACTGCTTCACCAAATGCGTGGAGCAACTTTGCACCGCGGCGTACAGCACCTTCCCACTCTTGTCCTGAACCAGGAGCGAATCCGGTGACATCTGCAATCACGATCAGTGGAATACCGAAAGCATCACAGGTGCGAACAAAACGTGCGGCCTTTTCACCAGCTGCAGAATCCAAGACGCCGCCCAAATGTTGTGGGTTATTTGCAACGACTCCTACTGTTCGACCACCGAAACGACCAAGAACTGTTGTCATATTTGGTGCCCAGACTGGCAAGAGTTCTAGCTTGGCACCGTCGCGATCAAGAATTGCATCGATCAGCGAATGTACTTCATATGCTCTTTTGGTTACAGCCGGAACATGTACCGAAAGATCGCTATCAGCTAGGTTGACATCAAAGTGTCCTTGATCTGCAAAGAGTGAGACAAGATCTTTCACTTCTGCATATGCCTCATCTTCACTGGATGCGATGACGTGTGCAACACCGCTGTTCTTGCTGTGTGCTTCTGGGCCACCGAGGGATGCGATATCAATATCTTCACCCGTGACACTCTTAACAACATCAGGTCCTGTGACAAAGATGCGACCATCGGGAGCTAAGACAACAACATCAGTAAGTGCTGGACCATATGCCCCGCCACCTGCTGTGGGACCAAGCACTAGCGAGATCTGCGGAATACGACCACTTGCTGAAATCATTGATTGAAATACTTCACCGAATGCATCTAAGGAAGCCACACCATCACTTAGCCGCGCTCCACCTGAGTGCCAGATTCCAACGATAGGAAGTTGTGCAGCCATCGCCTCTTTGTAGGCACTCACGATTACTTTAGAACCATCGATTCCGAGCGCACCACTTTTTACCGTTGCATCGGAGGCAAAGACAATCACTTTATTTCCAGCAACATTGCCTGTCGCAGCGACCATTCCACATTTATTGTTCTGCGTTAAAAGCTGGCAACTGCCGGGATCAAGTAATTTTTCAATTCGAACGACAGGATCGCGTGGGTCTACCTGCGTGATGTCCATGCTTAGAGAGTAGCAAATACCAATACGACGTTGTGACCACCGAAACCAAAGGAGTCATTGAGCGCAGCAATCTGTCCTGCAGGTAGTGCTCGCGCCTTATCGCGCACAACATCAACTGTTACTTCTGGATCTAGATTTTCGATATTGATCGTAGGGGGTGCTAAACGCTCTTGTAGCGCTTTAACAATAAATACAGATTCAATAGCACCAGCACCACCAAGAAGGTGGCCGGTCATAGATTTTGTTGCAGAGACTGCAACATGATCCACATCGCTACCAAGAGCCAAGCGCAATGCGTTTGCCTCAGCAACATCGCCTGCCGGAGTTGAAGTTGCATGCGCATTTAAGTGAACAATGTCTTTTGTTGAAAGATTGGCGTTTGCTAGCGCGAACTTGATGGCACGTTGAACTCCAGATCCTTCCGGATCGGGAGCTGCAATGTGATAACCATCTGAACTCAGACCTTGCCCGACAAGTTCGCAGTAAATCTTTGCTCCTCGTGCCTTTGCATGCTCGTACTCTTCAAGAATAAGAACTCCGCCGCCTTCACCAAGAACAAATCCATCTCGATCTCGATCATATGGGCGGGAAGCACGCTCTGGTGCATCATTGCGAGTAGATAACGCCTTCATCGCAGCAAAACCAGCCATCGGTAATTGATGGATCGCAGCCTCAACTCCGCCACTGACGATTATGTCTGCGCGATTACTGCGAATCATTTCGAGTGCATAACCGATTGCTTCAGCACCTGATGCACATGCACTGACCGGTGTATGAACTCCAGCCTTTGCTTGTAGTTCCAGGCCGACATTTGCAGCAGGACCATTAGGCATCAACATTGGAACGGTATGCGGACTTACTCCTCGCGCACCCTTTTCTTTCAAATTATCGTATTGATCCAGCAACGTAATGACTCCGCCGATACCGGATGCGATAACAACACCGAGGCGTTCTTTATCAACATCGGGGGATCCTGCATCTTTCCACGCTTCACGGGATGCAACGAGAGCGAATTGTTCAGAGCGATCAAGGCGACGCATTTCAACGCGCTCCATCTGATCAACAGGTTCTGTGTGAACACGAGCGGCGAAGTGCACAGGCAGTAGCTCGCGCCACTCTTCTGTCAGAAGCCGAACTCCGCTCTTGCCAGCAATAAGTGCTGCCCAAGTCGAGTCAACATCTGCACCCAGAGGAGTTGTAGCTCCTAGACCTGTGACAACAACGCGTCGTGTCATTTTAAGAAATTACCGCTTCGCTATTACTTACTTTGCAGCGTTTACGATGAAGTTCACAGCATCGCCTACTGTGACGAGATCTGTCACTGCTTCATCAGGAATCTTTACCCCAAAGCGCTCTTCTGCGGCGACAACAACTTCAACCATGCTCAAAGAATCTACATCGAGGTCATCGGTAAAGTTCTTATCGAGTTCGATTAAAGATGGTGAGACACCAGCTACTTCTTCTACGATCTCTTTAAGTCCTGCAAGTACATCGGCTTGTGAAAGCGCCATTGTTATTTCCTCTTCTATCGACATAAGTGGTGCGGATGTTTCAGGTCGTTATTCTCTCTGATGCAGGCCCTTACTATCGAGTAATTGCGAGCATTCTGAGAGAAAATTCATGGTTTAGGTGGAAGTTCGACCACTTGTCCCGCGTAAACGAGACCTGCGCCATATCCAATGATGAGTGCAGTCTTGCCATGAAGCTCGGGCCGTTCTGCAAGCAAAATATCCATCGCCAGCGGAATTGATGCTGCAGATGTATTTCCATTCACGCGGATGTCATCTGCAATCACTGTTGTCGCTGGCAACTTCATCTCTTTTGCCATTGTTTCAATAATTCGAAGATTTGCTTGGTGAGGAATAAAGACATCAATGTCATCAACAGTCAGACCAGCTTGTTCGATTGCTGCTAGGGCCGCTTTACTAATGGCATAGACAGCCCAGCGGAAAACTTTCTGTCCTTCTTGATAAATATTTGGCCAATCAATATCGCCCACACTTTTCTGCGTTGCACTTCGCATTGCAGTCCATGGTGGATTCATAGTGATCGCTTCACGATTTTCGGCATCTGAGCCCCAGACCACAGGACCAATGCCTGGGGTGTCAGAAGCTCCAATCACAACTGCGCCAGCGCCATCAGCGAAGATAAAGGCGGTGGCGCGATCATCAGGATTTGTGAAATCAGAAATCTTTTCTACTCCGATAACAAGCACCTTTTTGGAAGTGCCGGCAAAGACAAAATCGTGTGCCATAGAGACCGCGTAGCTAAAGCCCGCGCACGCCGCGCCAATATCAAAGGCGGCTGCGGTGGGATTGCCCAAGCGAGCAATGATTGCTGTTGCAGCACTCGGGGCTTGGTGTGGGAATGTAATGGTGGCAACGATGACTGTATCCACATCTGCAATTGTGATTCCTGCCCGCACGAGTGCGGACTCTGCTGCCCAGCACGCCATGTCAACAACTGATTCACTTTCATCTGCGAAGCGACGAGATGCAATTCCTGTGCGTTGTTGAATCCATTCGTCATTTGATTCAATGCGATCGACAATCTCGGAGTTCATCACAAGGCGCTTTGGACGATATGAACCCACAGAGAGAATGCGAGAGTGCGAACCAGTCTTTGCTTTAATTGTCATGAGTTATCCCTTACTGCTTACAAATTGGTTCGCTGCGATGAGGTTATCAGGTGATTTAAAGGCGAAGCCCTCAATATTTTCTGCGGCGCGCTTGAGAAGTCCCACCAGTGTTCCTGCAGGTGCAACCTCAAGCGCTCTGGTCACACCGGATGATTGCATTGTTGACATGCAGAGATCCCAACGAACAGGGTTAGCAACTTGCGAGACGATTCGACTAATAACTTCTTCACCCGAATCCAATACCTGCCCGTCTCGATTAGAGATAACTCCAACAGCGGGATTAGATGTTGTGATCGTGGATGCAAATTCGCCAAAGGCAGCAACAGCAGGACTCATGAAGTTTGTGTGAAATGCTCCGGCAACTTGGAGAGCGCGCACGCGCGCACCTTCTGGTGCAAGGGCAGCAAGAGCATCGAGGTCACCTGCTGCAACAATCTGGCCGCCACCATTGTCATTGGCTGCAACGAGACCCGCATCAAGAATTGCCTTCAGTACGACATCGCGATCTCCGCCAAGGACTGCTGACATTCCAGAAGGTGCTACAGCTGCAGCCTTTGCCATCTCAAGACCGCGCACTCGAACAAGTCGCAGCGCATCAACCGGAGTGATTACCCCAGCTAAAGCTGCGGCAGTAATTTCACCAACAGAATGACCCGCAACAAATGAGAATGTACCGTCCAAATTTAAAGCCCCAGCACTGAGTAGCCCCGCCGCAACGATCAGTGGTTGCGCATTGGCTGTATCGCGAATTTCATCTGCATCTGCTGCAGTGCCGAGGTGCAATAAATCTAAATCAATTGCATCCGACCATTGGCGCAAAAGTTCGGCGTTGGCAGGATCTGCAATCCAAGGCTGGAGCATTCCTGGCGTCTGGGAACCTTGACCAGGTGCAATAAGTGCGAGCATCCGCGCATCTTATTTCATGAAGAGAATTACTACCTAGTACTGCGCGTTACTAGCCATACCTGAGCAGAGTGGGCTTGCACATCAACTGTCGATGATGGGAGCGCAAGCGCGGGCTCATGTTCTGACGTAACGTGTGAAGCATCAAATATGGAACGGAATGAATCACCCCAGGTGTCATCAGGAAAAGTAAATGTCGTTACTTGAGTTGAAGAGTTAAGTAGTAATAACAATCCACGATCTGATCCAGCATCAATGAAAACTGTCAGTGATCTCTTCTCGCCATCTGCCCAATGGTCATCAGACATTTCGCGCCCACCTAAGCTAAACCAGGCGATATCTTTTCGCTGTGTGCCTTGATCAAGGGCGCCAGTAAAAAACTCAGATGCAACATCAGCAAGGTAGGTATTTCGAATGCTGGCTAACATCTCGACCGCATCGCGAATATCTCTCTGTGCTGCATCTAAATCCCAGTCCATCGCCCAACCGCCGCCAAAAGTTTCTGGGCTATCAGCTATCGACACACTCATATCGCGGGGCATTGAGTACGCATTGTTTGAGCCACGTTGAGAGCGACTTACCTCATCGCCCATGGTGAGCATCGGAACACCGGATGAGAGAAGCAGAGTTGCCAACATCGACTTCTTTAATCTCTGTCGGATTGCAAGAATATTGGGATCATCAGTTTCACCTTCGACACCTGCATTCCACGAGCGATTATCACTAGCTCCATCACGATTATCTTCTTGGTTTGCTAAGTTGTTTTTAGATGTATAGCTCACCAAATCATTCAGAGTAAAACCATCGTGGGCAGTGATGAAGTTAATTGATGAGGTAGGGCCGCGATAGTAGAAGATGTCACTAGAACCGCTAATTCTGGAAGCAATATCAGCAACGCCCTCTCCGTATCCGCGTGCAATATCTTCTAGCCAGAACTGCCTGATGGCATCGCGATAAGCGTCATTCCACTCGCGGAAAGGATGCGGAAAATCTCCCAGCGAGTAACGCGAGATATCCCACGGCTCTGCGATCATTTTAAAGTTACGAAGCACTGAATCGGATTCGATGGCCGACATAAGGGATGAGTTAAAGGCTGAATGACTTGTGTAGAGAGCTGTCGCAAGATCAAAGCGGAATCCATCTACGCCAATAACTTCAATCCACCAGCGCAATGAATCGACGATAAATCGCACATTCTGCGGGTTACTCGCGGCAAATGTATTTCCGCAGCCTGTCACATCTACATAGTTATCAGCTTCGTCATGGCGGTAATACGCCTTGTTATCAATGCCCTTAAAGGAGAGTGTGGGCCCACCAACGCCACCTTCTGCAGTGTGGTTGTAGACGACATCTAAAATTACTTCGATTCCAGCTTGATGAAGTTGATCTACCGCCCACTGTAATTCTGAAGTGGGATCGTTGGTCGCTGCATACTCGGCATGTGGTGCGCTAAAGGCGAGCGCGTTATATCCCCAGTGATTCTTTCGTCCGCGTGCCCAGATTGTTGGCTCTGTCGCGTATGTATGTATCGGCAGAAGTTCTAACGCAGTGACACCTAGTGATTTTAAGTGCGCGATCGTGCTGGGATGTCCCAGAGCTTTATATGTGCCACGTTCATTTTCGGCGATTTCATAATTCTTTGCAGTCAAACCTTGTACATGTGCTTCGTAGATCAAGGTTTTTGCCCAAGAGGTTAGGGGGCGCTCAATGTGACGATGTTGGTATTCAGTGACGACAGAGAGTGGAACAAATGGTGCACTGTCGCGGTTATCGCGCACAGTCAGATCTCCGTTACCAATTTCATCAGTTGCAACATGGCCGTAAATTTCTGGCACATACTGCAAAGTTCCATCAAGTTTATGTGCGTAAGGATCAATGACTAACTTCGCTGCATTAAAGCGAGTGCCATGTTCTGGTTGCCACGGTCCGTAGATGCGATAGCCATAACGTTGACCTGCCCGCACCCCGGCCAAATAGCCATGCCAGATGGGACCGTTGCGATGGGAGAGTGCAAAGCGGGTTTCGACTAACTTCCCATTGACCTCATTAAAGAGGCAGAGCTCGATCGCATCGGCGGCGTTGCTCCAGATCGCAAAGTTGGTTCCGCCCTCTGTGACGGTGGCGCCCAATGTGCGCGGATCTGCAGGAAGCATGGGGGGTATCTTGCCCTGTTTCATATTGTGAATATTGCTACTGATGAGTAACCTAGCGCCCATGAAGATTGCAGTCTGCATTAAGCAGGTCCCAGATTCATGGGCCGAGAAGAAGATGGTCAATTCACGCCTTGATCGTGAAGGTGTTGACGCTGTACTCAACGATCTTGACGAGTACGCAGTCGAAGAAGCGCTGCGCATTGCAGAAGCTCACGGCGGCAATGAAGAAGGTGGCCCTCATACAGTCACTGTGATCTCAATGGGACCAGAGCGCGCAACTGAAGCCGTTCGCAAAGCACTTTCAATGGGTGCAAATGGCGCAATTCTCATTACAGATGCGGCGCTCGCAGGATCTGATGCGCTGGCTACATCAGCTGTTCTTGCCAAGACGATTGCAGATGGCGGATTTGATCTTGTTATTTGCGGAACCGAGTCAACTGATGCGCGTATGAGCGTAATCCCGGCGATGATTTCAGCGAGATTGGGATGGGCGCAACTGACGTTTGCTAGCAAGGTAGAAGTAAATCCAGATGCATCCACTGTTGCGATTACTCGCGTGACTGAAGCAGGCGTAGATGAGATCAGCGCTTCACTTCCTGCAGTCATCAGCGTTGTTGAGAAGATTAACGAGCCACGTTACCCATCATTTAAGGGAATCATGGCTGCAAAGAAGAAGACAATTGAATCTCGCGATCTTGCAACAGTTGGAGTCAGTGTTGCTAGTGCATGGTCTGAAGTAAAAGATTCAGCACCTCGCCCACCACGAAGTGCCGGCGTAGTTGTTACCGATAGTGGCGATGGCGGAAACGCGCTCGCAACATTCCTAGCAGAGAAGAAGTTGATATGAGTACAGTAATTATTCTCGCCGACTTCCAAGGCGATGTCGCAACTAAGACCACCGCAGAACTTGCAACAGTGGGCGCTCGTATGGGCTCTGTCTGCGCAGTTGTATTAGCACCTGCAGGGAAAGGGGCAGCAATGGCTGCATCCCTGACACAAGGTCCAATTACTTCAATTGCAATTGTTGAATCAGATGAAATTTCAAAGCATGGCGTTGCAGCGGCAGCCGATGCCCTGGCACAAGTTGCTAAGGCAAAAGGTGCAGAAGTTGTGCTTGTTGCTTCCCATGCATTCGGTAAAGAAGTGGCAGCCCGAGTTTCTATTGCACTTGAATCAGGAATCATCACTGACGCAGTCGATGTTGCAGCCGATAAAGTTGCTACCCAGCTTGTCTTTGGTGGATCAACAACAGTGCACTCAACTGTTGTCCATGGAACCGCTGTCATTACGCTTCGTCCAAACTCAGTTGAGGCAGATCTCAGCCCAGCAAGTGCGACAAGTGAAAGTGTTTCAGTGACGATTTCAGATGCTGCAAAGAAATCTGCAATCTCATCTTCACAACCTCCAGTTAAGGGCGGTCGCCCAGAACTTACTGAGGCATCAGTTGTCGTCTCTGGTGGTCGCGGAACTAACGGTGACTTCGCTGCAGTTGAATCTTTTGCTGACACACTCGGTGCTGCAGTTGGCGCATCTCGCGCAGCAACTGATGCCGGTTGGTATCCCCATTCACATCAGGTCGGTCAGACTGGAAAAACTGTAAGCCCACAGCTCTATGTTGCATGTGGAATCTCTGGTGCGATCCAACACCGTGCAGGTATGCAGACTTCTAAGACAATCGTTGTGGTCAATAAAGATCCAGAGGCTCCGCTCTTTGAAATCTGCGACTTTGGCGTAGTTGGCGATCTCTTCGCGGTATTGCCACAAGCAACAACGGCAGTTTCAGCACAAAAGTCATAGTTCTCGCTCTGGCCTAGACTTAGGCCATGAGCATCTACCTCGATCATGCGGCGACAACGCCGATGATTGAGCCTGCCATCGATGCGATGCAACGATCTCTTCGCAAAATTGGTAACCCCTCAAGCCTTCACACTGATGGTCGCTCCACTCGTAAAGATGTTGAAGAAGCACGCGAAATAATTGCTCGAGCCGTTGGCTGCCAACCAAGTGAAGTGATCTTCACTGGATCTGGAACTGAGGCAAATAATGCAGCGATCAAAGGTTTGTTCTGGAGCGCACCAGATAAGAACCTTGTTGTTGTAAGCGCTATCGAACATCACGCAGTGCTTGATCCCGCACATTGGTTAGTCGAACATGAAGGCGCAGAACTCATTGAAGTTCCTGTTACATCTGACGGAGTTATCGATTGTGATTTTCTCGCCCACCTTGTTACAACGCGTGGTGCGGAGATTGCGTTGATCTCTGTCATGGCTGCCAATAACGAGACAGGTGTGATTCAACCTATTGATCGCGTAGTTGAGATTGCTGGCCAAATCCCGGTTCATTCTGATGCGGTACAAAGTTTTATGAAGGTGCCACTGAATTTTTCAGATACCGGACTTTTCGCAATGACCATTAGCGCCCACAAGATCGGTGGCCCACTTGGAATCGGTGCACTCATCTTGCGCCGTGCATTTGAAATGCCAGCATTACTTCACGGCGGGGGACAAGAACGTGAGATTCGTAGTGGCACATTGAATGCACCTTCGATCGTAGCTTTTGCAACCGCAGTAAAGGAAAGTATTTTCAATGCAGTCACAGTTTCAAGTCTGCGCGAAAAATTTGAATCTGGCATTGCAGAAGTTGCACCGGAAGCACAGATCAACGGCACCGGTGCCGCGCGACTTCCAGGAATTTCCAACATCACTTTTCCTGGCACCCAAGCAGATTTCTTACTCTTACTTATGGATGGCAAAGAAGTTTCCTGTTCGACTGGGGCCGCATGTACTGCAGGTGTTCATCGCCCCAGCCATGTCTTGATGGCAATGGGTCATGACGAAATCGGCGCGACCTCTTCTCTACGTTTTTCACTGGGCGCTACAACAACTGTCGGTGATATTGAATACGCTCTCAGTGTGATTCCAGAAGTGGTTGCGATGGCAAAGGCTGCTAACGCGCTATGAAACTCATCGCAGCAATGTCAGGCGGAGTCGATTCAGCAGTAGCTGCAGCTCGCGCCGTTGAAGAAGGACATGATGTTATTGGCGTACATCTAGCCCTTTCCAGCAACCCGCAGAAGTATCGATCTGGCGCACGCGGATGTTGCACGATTGAAGATTCACATGATGCGCGCCGTGCAGCTGATGTCATTGGTATTCCGTTTTACATCTGGGATATGGCAGATGAATTTCATGCAGGAGTAGTCGAAAACTTCATGAGCGAATACAAGGCTGGTCGCACACCAAATCCTTGTCTGCGCTGCAATGAAAAAATTAAATTCGCAGCTGTTCTAGATCGCGCAAAGGCGATGGGATTCGATGGGGTGATTACCGGGCATTACGCGCGCACTAGAGATACAGATGCAGGAAAGACACTTCATCGCGCAGTTGATCCATTAAAAGATCAGTCATATGTTTTAGCAGTCCTTAATCGCGATCAGATTAGCGGAGCACTTTTTCCACTTGGCGATACCGAAAAAGTTGATATTCGCCTTGAGGCGCAGCGCCGCGGATTAGCCGTTGCCCAAAAGCCAGATAGCCATGACATCTGTTTTGTTCCTTCCGGTGATAACGCTGGTTGGTTGCGCGAACGTTTAGGCAGCGAAAGTGGTCCAATCGTTGATCAAGACGGCACTCAGATTGGTGAACATAAAGGTGCCTACACCTACACAATCGGTCAGCGAAAAGGTTTGGGAATTACTGTCCCAACAGCCGATGGATCACCACGATTTGTTTTAAAGATTGAACCAGTGACAAATACCGTCGTTGTTGGTGCGCGCGAAGAACTTGCGGTAACCACAATGAAGGGTGAACGTGCAATTTGGTGCGGCCCAGATATTGCCGCCGGGGATCATCGCGGATTTGTGCAAGTGCGTGCGCATGGTCAAGCGTTGCCATGCACATATCGTTTTGATGGCACTAACCTCGTTGCTGATTTAGATTCACCTCTACTGGGGCTCGCTACAGGACAGGCAATGGTTATCTACGATGGCGATCGTGTTGTTGGATCGGCAACGATTTGTGAGACAGCGTGATGAGTAATACAGCCCGTCACCGCATCGATGAATTAACCACCGAGATCCGCGATCACCAATTTAAGTATTACGTACTGGATGCACCAACAATTACAGATGCGCAGTTTGATCTACTTCTCAAAGAACTATCGGCGTTAGAGGCAGAACATCCGGAACTTCTTGCTCCGGATTCACCAAGTCTTGGTATTGGCGGGGGATTTGCCACAACTTTTGAGCAGCATGATCACATCGAGAAGATGATGAGCCTTGATAACGTCTTTGATCTGGATGAACTTGGCGCTTGGTTTGATCGCGTTGAGAAGGAAGTTTCAAACCCACCACTTCTCTGCGAACTCAAGGTCGATGGCCTTGCGATCAATTTACTCTACGAGAAGGGCGAACTCCTCAGAGCGCTCACTCGCGGCAATGGTGTGACAGGTGAGGATGTCACACTGAATGTAAAGACCATCAAGAATTTGCCTCACACCTTAAGCGGTAAAAACATTCCAGATCAGATCGAAGTACGCGGTGAAGTCTTCTTTCCAATCGCTGCCTTTAACGAACTCAATGAATCGTTAGAAGAAGCTGGCAAGCAACTCTTTGCGAATCCACGCAATGCTGCCGCTGGATCTCTACGCCAGAAAGATCCACGTGTGACCGCTTCTCGCCCTTTAAGTGTTGTAGTTCATGGCATCGGTGCCCATAACGGTGCCGACTTTGACAGTCAATCAGAAGCATATGAATTCCTTAAGGGGCTCGGACTTCCTACAAGCAATCGATTCCGCGTAGTTACAACGCGCGAAGATGTTGAAAAGTTTATTGTTCATTACAACGAGCATCGTCATGATGTTGAACATGAAATCGATGGCATCGTAATCAAGGTTGATGCGATTGCATCTCAGCAGGCACTTGGATTCACTTCACGTGCGCCTAAGTGGGCGATCGCATTTAAATACCCACCTGAAGAAGTGACAACAAAGCTTCTTGATATCAAGGTAAGCGTTGGACGTACAGGCCGTGTCACACCTTTTGCATTTATGGAGCCGGTAAAGGTGGCCGGATCTACAGTGACAAATGCAACGCTGCATAACCAAGAAGAGATTGAGCGCAAGGGTGTCTTAATTGGCGACACCGTTGTTATTCGCAAGGCAGGAGATGTCATCCCCGAAGTCTTGGGACCTGTCGTTGGAAAGCGTGATGGTTCAGAGCGCGCCTTCGTTATGCCGACCAATTGTCCTGAATGTGGCAGCGAACTTCGCGCACTTAGCGATGGCGATGTCGATATTCGCTGTCCTAATGCACACACCTGTCCTGCTCAGTTGCGTGAACGCATTTACTACATTGGCTCTCGCGCAGCACTAGATATCGATGTTTTGGGATATGAGGCAGCTGTTGCTCTTCTTGCAGATGGCGTCATTGAAGATGAATCAGATCTCTTCTCGCTCACTGAAGAGAAGTTAATGAAATCGGTCTTCTTCACCAAGAAAGATGGTGAGGCGGGCAAAAATGTTGAGAAGTTATTGGCCGCATTGGAACAAGCGAAGTCACGTCCACTCTGGCGCGTAATCGTTGCACTTTCCATTCGCCATGTTGGACCTACTGCGGCGCAGGCACTTGCCACAACATTTGGATCAATGGAAAAGATTGCCTTTGCACCTGCCGAAAAGTTAGCCGACATTGATGGCGTAGGCGAAACAATCGCTGAATCTATCGTGGAGTGGTTCACCATTGATTGGCATAAAGAGATTGTCAGAAAGTGGGCTAAGGCTGGGGTTGCAATGGAGAGCGTTGCAGGAGTAGTTAAACCTCAGACTCTTGCAGGTCTGACCTTTGTAGTTACTGGTGGATTAAACAATTACACAAGAGACTCAATTGCAGAAACAATTAGCGCCCATGGTGGGAAGCCCTCAAGCGCAGTATCAAAGAAGACCGACTATGTATTGGTGGGATCTGATCCCGGCTCAAAGTTAGCTAAAGCACAAGAGTTGGGGGTTGCCATCATCGACGAGGCAGCCTTCGAAGCCTTACTTCGGGGCGACAAGTAGTAGGATCGGCCCATGATTACAGTTGCTAGTGAAGTCGTTCGCGAACTCCCAGTACCGCCATTGACATTCGCATTATTCGCTTTCGGTACATTTGTAGTTCTTCTCTATCTCGTTCTTCGCCTAGATAAGTAATTCTTTTGGCACGTCTTGGTCTCTATGGCGGGACATTTGATCCCATTCACATAGGCCACATGCATGTAATCACTCAATTGCTTCGTCGTGATGTCATCGATCAGATTCTTCTCTTTCCTGCCGGTCAACCACGTTTGCGCGAACATGATCCCGTTGCAACAGGTGCCCAGCGTCGAGCGATGTGCGAATTAGCAGTAAACGATTTGCCGATAGATATCTCATCGCGTGTTGAAGTAAACCCAATAGAGGTGTTGCGCGAGGGACCTAGTTACACCATCGACACAGTCGAAGCCGTGGCACAGAGCTACCCTGATGATTCGCTTCACCTGATTATCGGAAGCGATGCTTATGCAAAGTTAGATCAGTGGCATCGCATCGATGACCTGAAGAAACTAGTGACCTTCATCATTATTGAACGTCCTGGCTCAGAAAGTGATCTTGGAATTGATATTGGAGCGCTCAACGTTGCCTCAACTGGCATTCGTGAAGGATCTTCGAGAGAGTACTCACCTTCAGTAGCCCACTTTATTAAGGAGCACCACTTATATGGCAGCTAGCCAGAGCGCAATCAACATCACCCAGATCGCAGCTCGCGCAGCCGCAGATAAGTTGGCTACAGAGATGGTTGCACTCGATCTCTCTGATCAAATGGTTTTGAGCGAAATTTTTCTCATCGTCACAGGTGCAAATGTTCGCCAAGTTGATTCGATTGCAGATGAAATTGAAGAGAAGCTCCGCCTTGTGGGAGAAAAGCCTGCCCGCCGTGAAGGTAGCGAAGAGTGGGTCTTGCTCGATTACTCAGATTTAGTTGTTCACATTCAAAGCAGCGAGCTTCGTAAGTACTACATGCTCGATCGCCTATGGAATGACTGCCCAAAGATTGAACTAGAGATTGTTAAAGAGATGGTTGCAGATGGCAGGTAATCGAATACTTTTGTGGCGCCATGGACAGACAGATTGGAACGTTGCCAATCGCTTTCAGGGCCACTCAGATATTCCATTAAATAGCCTTGGTCAATATCAAGCACGTCATGCCGCAGAAATCTTGGCTGGAATGGAACCCACTGCAATTATTTCCAGTGATCTGACTCGTGCACAAAAAACCGCTCAGACTTTGGCCGAGATAGTAAACCTCGAAGTCTCAATCGATGCCCGTCTTCGCGAAACAAACGGTGGTAACTGGGAAGGCAAGACTGGCTCACAAAATCTAGAAGAAGACTTTGAAAATTTTGTTAAGTGGATTGATGGTGAGGATAATCCTGCTGGAATTATCGGTGAGCGCCGCAGTGAAGTCGCAGCACGCGCACGAGCTGCCATTACCGATGCACTTGTCGGAAAGAGCGATCAGCTATTAGTTGTTGCAACACATGGCGGAACCGCTCGTTGCGTTATTGGTGATTATTTGGAACTTCCCTTGTCTCACTGGGCCAAGGTCGGCGGATTATCAAATGCTTCATGGTCTTTATTGGCGCAGAGTCCAGCCAAGGGTTGGTACCTCGAAGAACATAATGCAGGCAGCATTCCAGAAGAACTTCTAGGCGTTGAATCTGGATCAAGCAAGAATTAATTTCTCTACTCTCTATCCCCTGCGATAGAGTGTGCAACATCAAGGGGCTATGGCGCAGCTGGTAGCGCACCTGCATGGCATGCAGGGGGTCAGGGGTTCAAATCCCCTTAGCTCCACACGGTACGATTGAACAATGACCACAGAACCTCGCGAACATGCTGCATATGATTTCGCCTACGTTCAAGAGAAGTGGCTTCCAATATGGGACAAGCTAGAGCCATTTAAATCTGGTCGCTCTGACGATGCACGCCCAAAGAAGTATGTCTTAGATATGTTCCCGTACCCATCGGGTGATCTTCATATGGGCCACGCTGAGGCGTACGCACTCGGAGATGTAATCGCTCGTTACTGGATTCAACGCGGCTTTAACGTGATGCACCCAATTGGTTGGGACGCGTTCGGTCTACCTGCAGAGAACGCGGCAATTAAGCGCAATGAAGATCCACGCATTTGGACCTACGAAAACATTGCAACGCAGAAGGCATCAATGCGCCGTTATGCATGTTCCTTCGATTGGGATCGTGTCTTTAACACATGCGATCCTGAGTACTACAAGTGGAACCAGTGGCTCTTTATCGAATTACATAAGCGCGGCTTGGCCTACCGTAAAGATTCAGCCGTTAACTGGTGTCCAGGATGCCAAACAGTTTTAGCTAACGAGCAAGTTGTTGCCGGGCTCTGCGAGCGTTGCGATACAGCTGTTACAAAGAAGAAGCTCAACCAGTGGTATTTCAAGATTACAGATTATGCCGATCGTTTACTTGATGACATGGCTCAACTTGAAGGTCAGTGGCCAGATAAAGTCTTAACGATGCAGCGCAACTGGATCGGTCGATCACAGGGAGCCAACGTTGTTTTTGAAATCGAAGGTCGCACCGAGCCCGTCACGATTTACACAACTCGTCCAGATACTTTGTACGGTGCAACATTTATGGTTGTTGCAGCAGATTCACCGCTAGCTGCAGAGCTTGCTGCTGGGGGAGAAGTTGAAAAGGAATTTACCGCTTACCTAGAAAAGATTAAGGCAGCATCAGATATCGATCGCCTTGCAACTGATCGTCCAAAATCTGGCGTTGATCTCAAGCGCTTTGCTATCAATCCAGTCAATGGCGAGAAACTTCCAATCTGGGCTTCTGACTATGTATTAGCCGATTACGGAACCGGTGCCATCATGGCTGTTCCGGCACACGATCAACGAGATTTAGATTTTGCTCGCGCAATGAAGTTGCCTGTGCGCACAGTTGTTGAGACCGGCGAAGAAGATCCAATGACATCCGGGACAGCAACACATGGCGATGGCGAAATGATTAACTCTGGTTCTCTTAACGGTTTGAAGAAAGTCGAAGCAATCGCAACAATTACCAAAGAACTTGAAGCAAAAGGTCTCGGTAAGTCTTCACGAAATTATCGCCTTCGCGACTGGCTCGTCTCTCGTCAGCGTTACTGGGGCACACCTATTCCTATCGTGCATTGCGATAAGTGCGGTGAAGTAGCAGTCCCTGCTGATCAATTGCCACTGACACTTCCTGATGCAAAGGGACTTGATCTCAAACCTAAGGGTCAATCACCTTTGGCTGCAGCTACCGACTGGGTAAATACAAAGTGCCCAACATGTGGTGGTCCAGCACTCCGCGATACAGACACGATGGATACCTTCGTAGATTCATCATGGTATTTCTTGCGCTATCCATCATCTACAAACCATGACGAACCATTTAGCCGCAAAGATGTTGATACCTGGCTACCGGTTGATCAATATGTTGGTGGCGTAACTCATGCGATTTTGCACCTTCTCTATTCACGCTTTTTCACCAAGGTCTTACACGACATTGGAATGCTTGGATTTAACGAACCATTTACTCGTCTTCTCAACCAAGGAATGGTTGTGATGGATGGTTCTGCGATGTCGAAATCTCGCGGCAACTTGGTGCGTCTATCTGATGAACTTGAAAACCACGGCGTAGATGCGATTCGCCTTTCGATGGTATTTGCTGGTCCACCAGAAGATGATGTGGATTGGTCAGATGTTTCACCATCCGGTTCGGTTAAATTCTTGACTCGCGCATGGAGACTTTCTGGAGATGTCACAAGTGCACCTGGTGTTGATTTCGCCAAGGGCGACATCACATTGCGAAAGGCAACTCATAAAGCACTTCACGATGCATCCTTTGCCGTCGAATCATTTAGATTTAACGTAGCGATTGCCCGTGTGATGGAACTTGTAAATGCAACACGTAAAGCAATTGATTCAGGATGCGGTGCTGCAGATCCTGCAGTTCGAGAAGCAACCGAGGCGATCGCAATCATGCTCTCACTCGTTGCACCATTTACTTCAGAGGAAATGTGGGAACGCCTTGGCCACAAGCCAGCCGTCGCACTTGCGGGATGGCCAGCAGTAGATCCAGCGCTTTTGGTTGCAGATGAAGTTGAAGCAGTCGTGCAGATAAACGGCAAGATCAAAGAGCGCATCTTGGTCTCGCCTACGATTTCAGATAGCGAACTCGAGGCACAGGCGCTTGCTCACCCAACGATTGCTCAAGAATTAGCCGGTGCTACCCCTAAAAAGGTGATCGCTCGCGCTCCCAAGCTCGTCAACATCGTTATATAGGTTGGGCGTGACCGGTCAGCGTAAGAGCTGATGTCGGTTACGGAGAGTAAGTTAGAAGCATGAAGAAAATACTCTCCGCACTGGTTTTCTCACTCCTCGCTATGGGTATCTCTCCGGCTCATGCAGCCAACGAGATAAGAATCGTTGTCACGGGCCCAGATGCTGATGGCATAACAAACATTGGCTACTGCTTTACGGATGCTCGCGCACTTTCAGGAACCGTTTCCTTTGTTGCAACATCTAGTTACGGTGCATTCCTCGCTCACTCAGAAATGCCAAATTGTCCATCAATGGTGGGATCTTCAACGGGTCAACGCTTAACCGAGGGCACCACATATGCGTTTACTGTCACCGCAACAAACGGCGGAAACACTTTCACGGATTCTTTGAATTACACAGCTCCTGCACAGCCAGCACCTCGTGTGACACCTACGCCAACGTCAACACCCGCACCTGATTCTTCAACAGTGAGTACGCCTCCGGTTACTGAAACGGTAACTGCGCCGGCACCAACGCCAACACCAACTGCAAGTTCAACTTCGCGAATTCCATATACACAGCCATGTACAGGTGGAAGTGATCGCACGCCAGGATTACCTCAATGTTTAATGCCTGAAGGTATTGGTGGAAGTGTCTGGAACTTAGTTGATAACAATTCAGGAGTAGTGCTTAACGGCGCAGTCTGTAGTCAAGGCGTTTGTGGTCGCAATGGAGAATGGCGTCAATGGCCGGCAGATCGCAAGCTCAATGATCGTTTGTGGCCAACTGGTTATCCAGAAGAGGGCACTTATATTCAAACGCCATTTGATTATGGATACTGGGGTCGCTACTTTACAAATGGAGTCTATGAAGTAAATGGCGGAGGAATCATTCAGCCAGGTTCACGCACAATTGTTTGGCCAGTTCAAACTCCAGTACCCGGCGTTGATACACGGACAGTTACTTCTGAAACTTCCACTTCGGTAGTTACTCCAGAAACTTCCACACCAATCTCTACGCCATCCCCAACACCGACTCCAACACCGACGCCAACCGCAACTCCAGCCCCACTATCTGAGCCTCGTGGTTTAGGTGGTTATGCAGTCATTCACCCAGATGGACATGTCTGTGGCGTGATTGTTGGTAACGCTTACTTTGGAAATAACGATCGCACGATGACATCTGAGTACATGGGATGTCCCGTAGGCAGTCCGATTATCTTCCAGACAAAACCATCCCCAACTGGAAACGTTGCTGGATGGCATGGAAGTAATGTCACCTATAGCAGCGGTGTTTTCACCATTACAAATAATGGCCAAATGGCGATGACGATTTCAGATGGAATCGCAACTGACTCAACTGGCCGCATGTGGGATACAGGATCTGGTGCAACACTTCGTGCCGCAACTGTGATTACGCCGCCAACTCCTACGCAGGGTGAAAGCTCAACAGCCACGAGTGCACCTTCTTCAACGATCATTGATACTCGTACCGCGACCACGCGTATCGAGACTGCAACTGTCACCATACCCGTATCGATTCCGGCAGCCGATGAAGATCTAAGCACCCTTGATGAGATTTTCCCCGAAGAAGAGATTATTGATTCGATCGATGCAGTGGTGCAATCAAACGGAACAACACGAATCCAAGTCAGTACTGGGTATAACCTCGCTGCATTAACTGTTGTTGCGACGAAGAAGGGTTCCAAGAAGAAGTACACCTACAAAATCACAACCAATGCCGACGGTGAACGTAAGTTCAAATCTGGAATCAATCTTCGCGGATATACAGTGGTCTTGCTTAAGGGTTCGACCGAGCTCGACCGGATATATATCTCCTAACCCTGATTTATCCCCAACGCCTATAAAAAGGTAATGACAGGTTAGATTCAGCGCCGAAAATGCGCGGATGAATCAGCTTCGAAATACCTTAGATAACGCTCGCAATTGGTGGGAAGATCTCAACTTCTCTCCAATTCAACGCAAATCACTTCTCGTACTTGCTCTCATCATCGTTGCATCATCTGGCTTTCTTGTCCTGCGCGGAACATCAGAGGAGATAGTGCAGGTGGCACCGCCACAGATAGAGATGCCTACGGTGACAACTCACCTGATGGTCGATGTTGCTGGCGCAGTACTTAAACCTGGCGTCTATGCCCTTCCCATGAATGCACGAGTGATCGATGCAATCACTGCAGCGGGTAATGTCCTTAAGGGCGCAGATGTATCAGATATCAACCTCGCTCGAATTCTTAAAGATGGCGAGCAGGTATATGTCTATCCGCCATCACGCAACGGGGGATCGGCTCGATCTTCGGTACGAAATGCACCAGCTCGAAATACAGGACCTGTCATTCTTAATCGTGCCAGTGCCAATGAACTGGAAGCACTTGATGGAATCGGGCCAGTGCTCGCCGCTCGCATCATTGCTTATCGCAATGCAAATGGGCCCTTTGCTACTTTGGAAGCGCTCCTTGAAGTCTCGGGAATCGGGCCGGCAAAGTTCGCGCAATTTAAAGAGAAGATTCGTCTCTGAGAGTTCGTCTCTCTGATTATCGGACGCTTTCAATCGGCGGTGCGATATGGATCGGAGCGCTCTTTCAAAGTTGGAGCAGACCGTGGGTAATTGCCTTCGGTCTGCTTTTGCTTCTACTGCTTACCTTTTTCTCACGATCACTCCGTGCAGTGCTATTGATTGCTGCCTTACTGCTTGGGGCAACGGTGATGTCATTTCGCATTGCATCCCTTGAACAATCTGCACTGAGAGATCTCTACGGAAACATCGTTGAGGTCACTGCTGTAGTGAGTACAGATGCACATGCACTCGCACCTCGTGTAATAGGAACGCAATTTGCCGAGCAGAGCTATAGCGCACTCGTGCGAGTGATTGAGATCAAAGATGGAACACGTGGATATCGCCTGCGATCTCCGGCACGGCTAATCTCCAGTGAGAAAGCATTTAGCGAGATTTTGCCTGGGCAAGAAATTCGCCTTCAAGTCTTAGTGCAACCCAGCAAAGAGGGACGTGTTGCAGCGCTACTGATCAATAAAGGAAGTTTCGTTGTTCAGAGCGAAGCTTCCCGCTGGGCTAGATCTCTCGATCGAATTCGAGATGGATTACGCGCTGCAAGTGGGACTGGCGACAGCGGAGCACTGATACCCGGAATGGTTCTGGGGGATACATCGCTGCAGAGTGCAACTTTTAAGAACGAGATGCGTAGGTCAGGGCTTACACATTTAGTTGCTGTAAGTGGCGCTAACTTTGCGATAGTTTCGACTTTCATCCTCTATTTGATGCAATTTATCTTTAGGAAGATTCCGTTAAGACTTGGTGCGACAGCTATCTTTCTTATTGCATTTATCGCACTCGTTAGACCATCACCATCGGTCTTACGTGCTGCTGCCATGGCCGCGGTCTTACTTGTCGCACAAGGAACCCATCGTGGTCGCGATTCATTGCCGGCGCTAGGTTTTGCGATCGCGGCTGTTGTGGTGGCAGATCCCTGGCAGGTTCGAGATCCTGGCTTTGCACTATCTGTTCTTGCAACAGCGGGGCTTCTTATCGCGGCCCCACGCCTTGTCGAAAAGTTTTCAACTGTGATGCCAAATCCGCTGGCAATTGTGATTGCTACACCACTTGCTGCAACGCTCTTTTGTGCACCTGTCATAGTTGCAATCTCAGGCCAGTTATCGCTACTGAGCATTGTGGCAAATGTTTTGGTGGCATCTGCAGTTGCCCCGATAACAATTGTCGGCTTTGTCGCAGCGTTAATCTCGCCGGTGCTGCCTGCTCTCTCCCAGCTCTTACTCTGGTGCGTAAAGCCACTTGCTGCTTGGGTGGCCTGGATTGCCTCTGTTATTTCAGATTATTCGGTGATTAGCCTTGCAACAGGTGCGAAAAGTTTCTTCCTTATCGCATCGGTCATAGCGCTCGGCTACTTCTTGAACCGCAAAATCGTTATCACCGGCCTACTTATTCTGATTGCCATCTCATGGCTACTGAAGTTTCCCGGAGGTGATTGGCAGGTCGCAAATTGCGATGTAGGACAGGGCGATTCGATGGTGGTTAACCTTGGTGATCATCGCGCAATTGTTATCGATACTGGGCCAGATCCGATCGCAGAAGATCGCTGCCTACATCAACTCGGTGTGAAAACAATTGAGTTACTGATCCTTACCCACGTACATGCAGATCACGTCGGAGGAGTAGATGGTGCGATACGTGATCGCACAGTCGTCGCGCAATGGTTTGGAAATGTTCGCGCAGGCACTCGTGCAACCCTTCACAGTGATCGTGGCCCTGTCACCGTTGATGTTCTATGGCCACAAGGTCAGTGGGCCGATGAGCAGGTGAGCGATCCAAATAACTCAAGTATCGCCATCGTCTTACGCGCGCCAGATTTTTCACTATTTGCCGGAGGGGATATGGAGCCCGAATCTCAAAGTCAGATTGCAGGAATAGTCGGCCATGTAGATATCTATAAAGTCTGTCACCACGGATCTAGATTTCAGGATGAGAGTTTTACGCGCGCCCTTTCACCCACAATCTCGGTGATCAGCGTCGGGGAAGGTAATTCTTATGGTCATCCAGCCCCTGAAACAATCCAATCGCTGGCTAGACTCGGCTCACGGGTACTGCGCACCGATCTCGATGGAGCCATTGCGATCAGAGCGAACCGACAACGATTTAGAATTCGGACAAGTAAAGGTAGTTTTGCGCTACTTCGATGGAGTTGATCAGAAAGGGGTAGCGATGAAATCTCTCTACCTCTTGCTTGGTTCAGAAGGCGCACTGGCAGATCGCGCGTTAGCAAAATTAAATGCCGAGCTCAAAGAAGAAAAATGCGAGATCACAAATATCGCAGCCCCCGATGCGATTTTGGGCGATATCTCTGATGCCCTTGCGCCATCGCTATTTTCTGAACGTCGCGCGCTGATTATCAAAGACTTGCAGGATCTGCCTGAAGAATCACGCGAAGAAATTACGCGCTACCTCGATGCACCGGATGAACTGACTACCTTGATCTTCGTTCATAAAGGTGGAGTCAAAGGTAAAGCACTCCTTGATGCAATTAAGAAAGCAAAGCCTGAAATCATTTCGTGTGAGCCGATGAAGAAAGAGGCCGAGAAAGAAGAATTCGTTAAATCGCTATTTCTGGATTCAGGGCGCAAAGCAACACCCGGTGCAATTGCCGCACTCGTCGGTGCACTAGGTAGCGATATGCGCGAGCTACAAGCAGCCGTGTCACAAATCTGTCTTGACGCGCAAGCAGGCAAAACAATTGATGAGGCGATCGTCGATAAATTCCATCAGGGACGTGTTGAGACAACCGGCTTTGATGTCGCAGATGCCACACTCGATGGCAATCTTCCTGAGGCGCTGGTTGCACTTCGTAGCGCGCTCGAGACAGGGACAGATCCAGTCATGATCACAAGTGCAATCGCATCCAATCTTCGATCACTTGCAAAAGTCAGCGGTGCTAATCGCGGGGCGCGATCATTTGAAGTTGCTGGCGAACTCGGAATGGCGCCATGGCAGATTGATAAAGCCCGCAGACAGTTAGCGGGATGGAGCCCTCGCTCGATTGCCAAGGCGGTGCAGGCAATCGCTCTGGCTGATGCTCAGGTCAAAGGCGCATCATCTGACCCGATTTTTGCCCTCGAAAAGGCCCTTGCCACGATCACACAGGTACGCGCTGCAAGGTAGGCGGGAATTGACCTCGATTTGAGGCTAGCGCGCCTTCGCTGATAACCTACGCGTCTGCACTTAGCCCACCGGCTAGGTCAAACCCTAATAACAGTCGGAGTTCAACACGTGGCAAATATCAAGTCTCAGATCAAGCGAGTTAAGACAAACGAGAAGGCACGCCTTCGTAACAAGTCTGTCTCATCTTCAATTAAGACATCAATCCGCCGTTTCCGCGATGCGCTTAAGGCTGGCGATGCTGCTGTGATCACAACTGAGCTACGTACCGCTTCACAGGCTCTCGATGTTGCAGTTGCAAAGGGTGTTGTCCACAAGAACAACGCTGCAAATAAGAAGTCTTCAATGGCTAAGGCTGCGGCAAAAGCCGGCGCTCGTTAATTTAACTAGTAACGCCTAACAAGGGGCCACAATCGTGCCTGCAATTCAAATAAGTAAGGCGCCCCAACCTGCGGCAACGAATCCTGCACAGATTCGTAACTTCTGCATTATCGCCCACATCGATCACGGTAAATCAACTCTTGCCGATCGCATGCTCGGAATTACCGAAGTAGTCGAAGCCCGCAATATGCGCGCACAGTATCTAGATCGCATGGATATCGAACGCGAACGCGGAATCACAATTAAGTCTCAAGCTGTTCGCCTTCCATGGCGCAGCGGAATCGATGGTCAGGAATACATCCTGAACATGATCGATACACCTGGACACGTTGACTTTACCTACGAGGTATCGCGCTCGCTTGCTGCATGCGAAGGAGCAGTTTTGCTCGTTGACTGCGCACAAGGAATCGAAGCTCAGACGCTGGCAAATCTTTACCTTGCGATGGAGAACAACCTTACGATTATTCCGGTCCTCAATAAAATCGATCTACCAAATGCTCAGCCAGATAAATTTGCAGCAGAGCTCGCCAACCTCATTGGATGTAAGCCAGAAGATTGTCTACGCGTTTCCGGTAAGACCGGCGACGGTGTTGCAGAACTTCTGGATCAGATCATCGCGCAGATTCCTGCACCAGTAGGAGACCCAGAAGCACCAGCACGCGCACTTATCTTTGACTCTGTCTACGATGCTTATCGCGGCGTTGTTACTTACGTTCGCGTGATCGATGGCCATTTAACTCCACGTGAACAAATTCAAATGTTCTCAACTGGCGTGCGTCACGAAGCGCTCGAAGTCGGCGTAATCTCACCAGAGCCACTACCAAGCAAGGGTCTTGGTGTTGGTGAAGTGGGCTACTTAATCACCGGCGTAAAAGATGTTCGCCAGTCACGAGTGGGCGACACAATCACAACATTTTCAAATCCAACCAAGACCGCTTTGGCTGGATATAAAGATCCAAAGCCAATGGTTTTCGCTGGTCTTTTCCCACTAGATGGTGCAGATTTCCCATTGTTGCGCGATGCTCTCGATAAGTTACAGCTCAACGATGCCGCACTTGTTTATGAACCAGAGAGCTCTGCCGCCCTTGGTTTCGGCTTCCGCTGTGGCTTCCTTGGTCTATTGCATATGGAGATTGTGCGCGAGCGTCTTGAGCGCGAGTCAAAGATTTCACTGATCTCAACTGCGCCAAACGTGGTCTACCAAGTAACTCTTGAAGATGGAAAAAAATTTGTCGTTACCAATCCTTCAGAATTTCCTGATGGCAAGATCAACGTAGTCGAAGAACCAATCGTTAAGGCAACAATTCTTGCCCCATCAGATTTCATCGGAACCATCATGGAACTCTGCCAAGATCGTCGCGGAACTATGCTCGGCATGGATTACATCTCAGAAGATCGCGTTGAAATCCGCTACACACTGCCTTTAGCTGAGATCGTTTTTGACTTCTTCGATCAACTTAAGAGCCGCACCAAGGGTTACGCATCTCTTGATTATGAAGAGATCGGCGATGAGCCAGGCAATCTTGTTAAGGTCGACATTTTGCTACAGGGTGAGGCAGTAGATGCATTTAGTGCAATCGTTCACCGCGATAAAGCATATGCCTACGGTGTGATGATGACTGGCAAGTTACGTGAGCTCATCCCACGACAACAATTCGAAGTTCCTATTCAGGCTGCGATCGGTTCTCGCATTATTGCTCGTGAATCAATCCGTGCGATGCGTAAAGATGTTCTTGCAAAGTGCTACGGCGGAGATATCTCACGTAAGCGCAAACTTCTTGAAAAGCAGAAAGAAGGAAAGAAGCGCATGAAGATGGTGGGACGCGTTGAAGTTCCACAAGAAGCATTCGTTGCTGCCCTTGCTACCGATGCAGATATTGAGAAGATTAAAGCTGCTCGAAAAGCAGAATAATGCTTTCCTTCTACGTACATATTCCGTACTGCATTAAGCGCTGCGGTTACTGCGACTTCAACACTTACACACCGTCCGAATTACAGGATGGTGCGACTTTAGAGATCGTCTCGGGTGACTACATCGATGCTGTTCTGAAAGAACTTGAATTCGCACCAACGGAAACGGTCCCGACAATCTTCTTTGGCGGAGGAACTCCGTCGCTGATTCCACCTAAGGATTTAGGTCGGGTTATCTCCGCGATTAAGGCACGTAATGGGCTCACCGATGATTGCGAAATTACACTTGAGGCAAATCCAGATTCAGTAACTGCAGAAAAGCTTGAAGGCTATATTGCAGCAGGATTTAACCGCATCTCTTTTGGAATGCAATCCACCTCTACCCATGTTCTCAAAGTGCTTGATCGCACCCACGATCCAGAGAACGTGAAGCGCGCAGTAGATATGGCGCGTGCTGCTGGATTTGGTTCTGTCAGCGTTGATTTAATCTACGGAACTCCGGGGGAGAGTCTTAAAGATTGGCAATCCACGGTGACACAGGCGTTGAACTTAGGTGTTGATCACATCAGTGCTTATGCGTTAATTATTGAAGAAGGAACAAAGCTTGCGGCACAAATTAAGCGGGGTGATGTAGCTAGCCCGGATGATGATTTGATGGCAGATATGTATCTCTACATCGATCAGGCATGTGGATTCAAAGGGTTGAAGTGGTACGAACTTTCAAATTGGGCAAAGCCTGGACATGAATGTCGCCACAATATTGCGTATTGGAAATCTGCAAATTGGTGGGGACTTGGTCCTGGTGCACACTCACATGTTGATCGCAAACGATTTTGGAATATTAAACACCCCACTGCATATAAGCAGCGGCTCTTTGATGGTCTCTCACCAATTGCAGACTCTGAAGAGTTGACTGATGAACAACGCAAAAGCGAGTACATCATGCTGGCAAGTCGGCTTCGCACCGGAATTTCAAAGCGCGCACTGACCGTGGCACAGTACGAGCGGATGGCCGAGTACATCAAGGCCGACCAAATGATTGATGCCCCAGACACTTTGATTCTTACCGCAACAGGTCGCCTTATCGCTGATCGCATCGTGGCCGACCTGCTTGCCTAGGGGCGCTGTAGTACCTTTAGCCTTATGAGCACACCACTAACAGTTATCGTCGCATTCTTGGCCGTCATCTTCGTTATCTCTGGTCTTTCAAAAGCCAGCGGCAATGAGAAAGGACTTTCAGGTACTCGCGAGGTCAATGTTCCGGACAAGCTCGCTC
>Ga0315903_10002326_pt1 | contig 28099 bp, 4 predicted proteins | sample LakEriMetagenome_7_FD_203524 | JGI IMG/M metagenome (GOLD analysis project Ga0315903, IMG submission 203524) | Freshwater fungal communities from buoy surface, Lake Erie, Ohio, United States - Buoy 2 MA119 | ecosystem: Environmental > Aquatic > Freshwater > Lake | place: USA: Lake Erie, Ohio... | reverse complement strand
TTACTTGTACCATTAAAGTACCCATTTGCATACATCCATATCCTATCTGCATCAGCCATAAAGCCTGTATTTTCTATCTGCAAAGCAGTATATCCACTTCCCCACGCACTTGGTGTTACTCCCAATCCGAGGTTGCCGGAGGCGGTTAACGTCATTGCTTGGGTGAACGTGATTGCGTTTCCTGCAGTGCCGGATGGGGCGGTGAACCAATAATGAGCACCATCAGCCATGTCGTACCTTTCAGCAGTACCTGTACCTATGTATTTGAACCCACTATTATAATACCAGTTTGTTCCAATTCTTGTAGTATTATTACCTATTTGTCCAGTAAATACGCTGGTATGAATTTGCATTGCTTTCAAAACTCCATCCCACGCACTCGGTGTAACTCCCAATCCGAGGTTGCCGGAGGCATCAAGACGGAGGCGTTCAGTTACATCGTTTGAATTTAATCTCGTTCCAAATGTTAAAGCACTTGAACCACTACCAGTATGCACTGCACTTATTGATGCAGCTGCCAAGTTGCCTGCTCCCGTTGTCTCAATTCTTATTGTCGCATCCGTAGAATTAGTAGTTGATGAATTTTTTATATATGCAATAACACCACCAGCAAGAGTATTGCTTGATGAATATGTCGTTGCTATACTATTCTCTATTTGTATTTTATTTGTAGGACTTGTAGTTCCTATACCAACATTAGTTCCATTATCAAAGATTTGACTAACACCGACAGTAGTGCTATTAGGCGTAAATTTAGCTACATAATTTACTGTACCACTAATTGTACCAGCACCAGATGTTCCACTTGATCCAGCTGTACCTGATGAGCCACTAGTCCCACTTGTTCCTGGACTACCATTTGTACCTGCTGTGCCAGATGTACCGCTTGTTCCTGAAGAACCAGCTGTGCCTGAACTACCAGCAGTGCCAGAGGTTCCAGAAGTACCAGAGGTACCAGAGGTTCCATTCACACCACTTGTACCAGAAGAGCCTGACACTCCGCTAGTACCAGAAGTACCTGTTGTACCGCTTGTTCCTGTGCTTCCTGATGTACCACTGGATCCTGATGTACCGCTAGACCCAGAGGTACCTGATGTACCTGGGCTACCTGCTGTACCACTAGTGCCAGCTGATCCTGAGCTACCAGAGGAGCCGCTTGTTCCTGATGTACCACCAGTTCCATCTGTAGCTGATGTACCTGCTGTTCCAGAGGAGCCTGAACTACCTGATGTACCACTAGATCCTGAGGTTGCTGATGTACCACTTGTACCAGACGTACCTGTGGTTCCAGATGTTCCTGTGGTTCCACTAGTACCGCTTGTACCTGTTGTACCACTTGATCCATCAACACCTGATGTGCCAGAGGTTCCTGTTGTACCAGACGTTCCTGTTGTACCTGAAGTGCCTGATGATCCAGAAGTACCGTTTACACCACTAGTACCTGATGTACCAGAAGGAGGGGTGAATGTGGTTTGTGCGTATGAGTAGTTACTTGTTCCTTCTGTATAGAATGTAATGTTTTGATTTCCAGCTCCTGAGTGCTGTGCGTATATTTGACAATAAAGTCTATCTGTAGCAAGAACTGCTGTCTGAGGAAGGAATAAGTCTGTGAAAAACTCCTTAATGGTGTTGGTGGTCATCACCTCGGTGTCAAGGTTGGTGGTTCCAAGAAGCACCACACTTCCACCTGTAGAGTCACATTTGTAAAGCTCTACATCCACCTGCATGGTGACATTAGCATCTATTGAGAAGTGGTTCACCCATGCCCAAAGACCAGAAGGAAGAAGTGTTACTCCTGGTTGATTTGAGTCTGTAGCATATGTAGCAATTAGAGTTCTTGTACTACCTGCAACACTTGTCACCACTGTTTGTTCTGCACCACCTGTGGGAGTGCCAGACCACTGCTTATATGTAGGAGTGCCTATCGCACTACTAGTATTTAATGATTGGTTTAGGTAGTATACCAATCCTCCAGATACACCATTTTGACCTGAGGAGCCAGAGCTACCAGATGTGCCTGATGTTCCTGTAGTTCCTGAGCTACCACTACTTCCACTAGAGCCAGAAGTTCCGCTAGACCCACTAGTTCCGTCAGTTCCACTGGTTCCTCCAGTTCCGTCAGTCCCGCTTGTACCACTAGTTGCAGATGATCCAGAAGTTCCGCTTGAACCAGAACTGCCTGAGGTTCCAGAACTACCACTTGTAGCACTTGTACCACTGGTTCCACTAGTTCCTCCTGTCCCATCAGTTCCACTGCTTCCAGAAGTACCTGATGTTGCTGAGGTGCCTGACGTACCGCTAGTTCCTGCTGAACCATTTGTTCCAGATGTCCCAGAAGTACCTGAACTTCCACTAGTTGCAGAGGTTCCTGAGGTACCACTTGAACCTGAAGTTCCTGATGTTGAACTCGTTCCACTACTGCCTGATGAGCCTGATGTACCTGATGTTCCATCACTACCATCAGTTCCAGACGTACCTGATGATCCACTGGTTCCACTAGTTCCACTAGTTCCCGTAGTACCACTTGTTCCGCTAGTTGCTGACGTACCAGAAGTACCAGAAGTACCTCCAGTTCCATTTGTCCCTGAACTACCTGAGGTACCGCTTGTTGAAGATGTACCAGAAGTTCCAGAAGAACCATTACTACCACTACTACCTGACGTACCACTAGTACCACTAGTTCCACTTGTTCCAGAGGTACCACTAGTACCAGTACTACCAGAGGTTCCAGATGTTCCTGCACTACCAGACGAACCACTTGACCCACTGCTACCTGAACTACCACTAGTTCCTGATGTAGCTACAGCACCAGAAGCAAAGAATGCCTCTATTTTTTCAAAAGCTTCTTGAACAGTGTCATTTGTATTGATTCCTGTGTAAATAAGATTAGGTCCTTCATAGAAAACACATTGTGCGTTTAATATAATAGGACATGGCTCAGCACCACAAATAACAGGAGCTGGTCCAGAAGAAGAATCACAGGTGGAACAATTATTATTATATGAGAAAAGCTTTGACAGAAAGGATTGACCCTCTGTTGCAGGTGATGGTGGTGTATATACAATTTCTTCACTAACAGGAGAAGTGTAACAAGCACCTGACGTGCCTGCACTCCCTGATGTACCAGAATTGTCGTAATTCAGTATAGAGGGTAGTACGTTCATTGGATAAATTAATGTACGATTTTCAATACATCGCCTGTGCGATAAACCTGACCAACAAGAAGACCGTTGGCTATAGCATCAGAATTGTTTGCATACTCAGGAGCTCCTGTGTAACCTACAGAAAGGACAATTCTCCAATCCAAGGCACCTGTGCCTGTAGTTTGGGCATAGTATAGGTTCTTAGCCCCAGATGTTCTCACATAGAGCTGGCCGAGATAGATGGCTCCAGCTGTAGGAGCACCAGTTCCTGTTACAGGAACCAGATTGTCATTAATCTTCTCTAGCGCAACCTCCAGAGAGTCAAGGGGGTTCACATCGATGTTAGTCAAATAGTCACCGTTGTAGAGGATGCAAAGAGCATTCTCAAACACAGCACATGTTGGGCAAATAGCAGCAGTACGCATATTAGCAAAATTAGTTGTTAATAATGTATTTTCAATGAGTTATAAATAAATAGCTGACATAATATAGCTATCATCTCCTGCTTTCTTTCTGGATGGTGATATCAAATTCTTTAGCAAAGTCAGCGTCTAGTATACCACCATAAGTAAACAGAGATTTAGTTATAGGGAACATTTTACCAAGGTTCTTTATAGGCTGTGCTTTCTCTCTCACCTGGTCTGCAGATAGGTCAGGATTAGAGGTGTCTATTCCTGTCATTTCCATCATGATGTGATTTGTAAATCTTCCTATATCTGAGAAGATACCAATGGCTGGGAACATAGATCCACTTAAGATCTTTTGGAACTCAGCAGGGTTGTAGAAGAAGGAAAGTTCCCCAATGAACTTGTCTATCACTCTTTGGGCATATCTGTGGAAGTTCTTATCAGCTCTATCATCGTCATCATCTGGAGCAGCAAATCCAAGGGCAAACATAGCACCAAACATAGACATAAGAATAGAAAGTTCTTTCACCTGGTTCCTGAGGTTGGTTCTAACCATATCTATGAACTCATCTCTATCCATCTCTAGAGGTTTACCTGTACGTTTTTGGTACTGTTCAGCAAACTCCTCATACATCTTATCTAGAACAGCAAGTCCTTTGTCGTTGAGACTCAATATGTTATAGATGTTAGCTGATCTATCTCTAATAGATGTACCCAGTACATATGCAAAAAGTCTAATACGTCCTATATCATATTTCTCTCCAGTGGTTAGACCATCCTCTCCAATCTCTACAGAGAAGTCATCACTCACCTTTCTGAACTCTCCAAAGCGTGTATCTACAAGCTTAGGGATCCAGTTCTTGAAGATCATCATAGACTTGGTCCAGATGTTCATTCCCATACGATTGAGATCACTATCAGCTAGGTTACCTGTAGCATTCCTAGAGATACGTCTAGTGAGATTAGTGAGACGTTGAAGCTCAGTAGTATTAGATAGATCAAGTCCTGGGATGACAAGTTTGCCATCTTCTAGCTTCTTAATAGCGTTGATAGATCTAGTCTTCTTAAGCTCTTCTATTTCCTCATCTATCTTAGGAGTCACCTCTTTGTACCTAGAGGCTGAATCATAACGATCTTTATACTTCCTCTTGACAAACTCACGAATGCTTACGATCTTTCCATCCTCCACCATCATGTTGTCCAGGAGAGTAAGGAATATGGATTTCTCAATGTGCTGTTCTGGTTCTCTCATGAATACCATAAGGAAGTCTGAGAAACTACCTCTTGTTAGAGTGGTAAGACCAGCTTTCTTAAGCTCATCATATGTAGGATCATCTTTAAGAGGCATGAATGTGTCAACCAACTGAAGGAACATATCACGCTCTTCATCATTCTTAAATCTGTTTCCAACAAGTTTTACCTCGTTAGCTAACATCTCTCTAGCCTTGAAGTAGTTACCAGCCTGTGTAGCAATCTGGATGTTACCACCAAATGCGTTCACAGCACCAGATATAAACTCAAGTCCTAATGTTTTAAGTTGGAATGCTCTGTTTGCAGCATCCATAGTTTTCACCAGAGATGTTGCAGATGGATTCTCTTCAGGTTTAAATACCTCTCTACCAGCCACACTATTAACAGCACCTTTGATAAAGTTCATCACCTTACCTACACCAAGTGGTGTATCACTATCAGACAGAGGATACTTCTGTTCATACAACAGGGCCCTGAGGAAGTCATTAAATATCTTAGCATTGCCTTCACTAGTAGACTGTCCTTCAGATTTAATGTCAGGTTTACTATCTACATATACTATCTCACCATTATTGTTTGTAGCAAGATAGCCTTTGAAGGTTTCAATAGTTTTAACTAGCTGCAATTGATCTTCCACCTCAGACAGATACTTGTACTTCTCCATATGATTAATATAGAGAATCATGTTCTTGAAGATGTCTTCACTTACATCAGAAAAGTCATTAACACCATCCTCACCACGTGTAAAGTCGTATGTATAGTATTTAGGAATAGCATTCTCCAGTTCACCTGTAAGCTCATTCACCTGACCATATCCTACATCATCAGCCTGTATCTGCAGGTTCTTACCAAAGTTCATTATAGCAGATAGATCAAAGTCCCAAGCTAAACTTTCAGCCATACCCTTTCTTACAAATGGTAGGAATGTAGAAGCCACTTGATTACTAATATATCCAGAGGACTTAGCCTTCTGGTTCATTTCAGATATGAAGTTGTATAGCTCAAGAAGCTCAGGGTCCTTCAGAAGGTTCTTGTATTCCTCTGAGTACCATTTAGTTAGAGGATGTCTCTTAACTATATAGTTGTTCCAGCCAATAAAGTCTTTTCTATCAATGTCCCACTTACGTTGTTCATCCAGAATCAAACGCTCCATTAGATCAATATCATCATCATGTAGCTTCTTGATTCTTTCTATCTTTTTATCTAGGAGTTCTTTAGCTTCTTTTCTGTAGGCATCAACATCAATATTGTTCATTATCCAATTCTTATCACGATAACCCTCAAGAGAGTTATTGTCTACCTCTTCAAAGAACTTCTTATCAAACTTATATATTAGTTTATTAACAAGCTTATCCTTACTATCTCTTTGATAGATTTGTTGTACAAGTTTTCGTACATCACCACCTCTGTCTACAAGTTTCTTACGGATAGCCATAAGCTTATTCACCTCACCAAGTGCTTCTCTAGATGCTCTACCTTTTGCATTAGTTACAAGTTTATAAAGCACTTGCAGGGATGCCATAGGTAATTCAGATATACCTCTGAAGGTAGCAGATAGTCCTTTCACCACAGCCTCAGGACTTAACAATCCTCTTACAAGGTTTCTCTGTCCTATAAATTTATCAGCAAACTCACCAGAAGCCTTTCTTATATCCACTGCAGATTTACGGATTTCTCTAGCCTCATCACTAATGTTCTTGAGAATCTCCTTTCTCATAGCTATATCTTCCTGAGCTTCCTCAGTGGTAGCATCTTTCTCCATATCTTTATTATAGATAAGATCACCAATCAAGTCATCTATTCTACCAAATACATCTGCAAATGCATTATATTCTCTCATATTTGCAGAGAAGTCAGACAGTTTCTCATCTGTAAAGTCTTCTCCTTGTGAGTTAGCAGGCCTACCTTTGTACGTAGTGTTGTAGTCATCTAGAAGTTGCTGACCCTCTTTTCTCATTATCTTAATTACATCTACAAGAGGAGCAATGTTTAGTGTGCCTTGAGCTGTACGTATAGCTTGCTTCAGGATATTTAAACGATCACGCTTGAACTCACGCTCATCTTCTTCTGTAACAACCTTCTTAGAAATCTGTTTGTATGTAGCATTTAATAGTCTAATGAGTTCATCCAAACGCTCAAAGCCTGTAGATTCTGTTTCTTCAGATACAGGAACCAAACGCAAGTCTTCTATTTCTTCTGTGTTTACAGAACCAATGGCAATACCTGTCAGGTTTATATCTGAGTTCTTGTTCTTAGGATCTTGTAGCTTAAGCTGCATAATAATGGGAACAGCTCTGTTCATACCCATCTCTTTCACACCATATCTATCACGCAGGATGTCTTTATATCTACCAAGCTGGATATTATAAGCTCCCTGCTTAAACCAAGCAACATCCTTAGCATCAGCAGCCACACTCATGAACTTCCAGTCTACAATATTAGCCTTACCACTTTCTTCTACAATGAGAAGGTCAATTGTACCAGCTTGTTTCTCTTTAGGATCATAGATAACCACCTCAGAGAATACAAGAGGATTCTTACCATCCTTAGAGAACTTATCAAGCAGATCAGTGAAATACTTCTCAAGCTTTTCATACACCTCTTCATCTACAGAAGATAGCTTTGCTACACGTGGATCAGCATTCTTTTTTCTTGTTCCATCAGAGTTGAAATATCTTCCGTGGATTTCTTCAAAGAATTTGTGTCCTTTTACACCAAGTTTACGCTTAGTTTCATTAAAGCGCTTCTCTTCTTCTGTAAACACTTTACCAGGAAAACGTTTTCTATACCAAGATTGTACTTCATCAGTTACCCTTTTAGCTACACGTTTCCATGTACCATCAGGCTGTTTTGCCTCATACCAGTTGGATGCTTCCTCTGTATCCATAAGTATTGGATCTGGAGTTTCTGTACCCTCAACTTTTTTTATAATATCTTTTGTTTGTAAGATGCGCTGTTGTATAGCTTTCTGAGGATCAGATAGTTGGTAGTATATCTGTTCTGCACTTGCATCAACAACATCACCTTCAACTCCTTCCTCAATAATAGCAGCAGCTTCTTGGAAGATGTCAATGTTAGCAGATTTGTACATTCCTCTGAACCAGTCAAGAATCTTCTCAAAGAAGCCTCTGATGATTGACCTATTGGTCTCATCCATCAGCTCAGGGAATTCTGTTGTACCCTCGTTGTTGTATACAATCAATTCAGCAATCAACTTGTCTACAGCCTCCTTTTTAATCTTACGAATATTAGGCTTTCCGTTAGGAAGTTGATATGCAGGATTGTTCTTATACTCCTCAAGGGTGCGTTGATAGATGGCAAACCTATCTATCTTACTAATCATTTGTGTAACCAGCTGAGGGTTCTTCTGCTCTAGAATAGCTGTTGCAATGTGCACCATCTCTTCTATTAAAGCTACGTTCGCCTTTCCTTCAGCTATAGCAATCACCTTACTCACCACATCAGCCACAGCGTTTATACCTGTAGACTCTAATCCAGCCTCACGAGCATAGGTGGCTAGGTCTTTAATAGACACACCCATCTTCTCTAGGATTTGCTTCACCTTCTTAATAGTTTCTGGGGAAGCTTTAGACATAGGAGTTTCTTCAGTTTGTAAGTACGTAAACTGAGCAAGCTCCACATCTCTACTTACAGGAGTTGATGTTACATAATCTTTTTGATCTTTTGGTCTATCAAACATTCTTTCGCTAGACTTAAGACGACTTAGGAACAATTTACCCTTATATATATCCTGCCAAGAGGTAAATGCTGAGTTTACTACATTCTCATTGCTTTTTGTGTTATAAACAAAAAAGTCTACACTAATTACATTTTCAGGAGTTGGGTCAACATACTCTCCTTTTTCATTCTTTAATGATATTTTGTCTACATAACCCCAATTAGTAACTTTAGCAGCCTCAACTATGTATCCTTTTTTAGGAACTGAATAAGATATAGTTGTATAATCATCACCCTTGATTCCGTAATGTAGAGGTATTGCCTTAGATTCTTCTAAGAATCTTACAGCATCTGCCATCTTACTTTTATCATTTACAACAAAATCTATATCATGGATAGGTTCTGATTCAGGCCTATATATATTTTCTCCCTGTCCAGCAATAGCTAATGATCCAGTTAGATTAAAACCAAATCTTTTAGTAAATGTATCAATTATAGATTTAGCAAAAGGATTCTGTTCTATAGCCTTGTCATAGTTTAGTTTTGGATTAACTATTGTTAAATCAGCAACATACTTAGTGTTTCCAAGTAGAATGTTCTTTGCAATTTTATCAGCTAGATTATAAGTATATGAGTTAGAATAAATAGGATTTAAGTTACCTAACATTCTAAAAAAAGAAGATATCACTTGCCTAACTTGTGCAAATAAGGATTTATCTTTTTCACTTTCTTTATAATTACTAACTAAAGCTTTTGCTAAAACCTTACCAACAGCTTCTATTTTAATTTGTTCTTCGTTATAATATCTATCAAAATACTCATCATAAACCTCTTGATAACCAGACCACTTTTCTATATTTTTAAGAAGAGCCTTCATATCTGGATGATTTTTACCCATCAACATTGCGACCATGTGACCTGCTTCCTCAGGAACAGTATCTATTTTTCTGTTCTTTGATATAGTTATCACTTTATTTAAAACATCAGCTACGCCTAAAGAATCTTCTCCAAGTCTATTTTTTAAAGATTCAACCTCTTTAGAAGTTACGCCAAATGGTTTCAAGAAATCTAATAAATAACCATCTAACTTTTTATCAGCTTGTTCAATTTCTTCACTAGTAACTTGATAGAATTCTCCAAGTCCTTCTTCTTCTGTATAACCACCTCTAGCTATTTCACCTTCCTGAAATAACCTTGCATCTCTTTCTAGAAGTGCAAGACCGCTTTTATTATACTCATCAAGATATTCTTTTACAAGACTTTCAGATGGATCAATAAAGAATGATCCTTTCTCACCACCTTTCACAACTATATCTTTAAAATATCTGTTAACATCAGAAATAGCTTTAGATGCTAGTGCAGGGTTGGCAAAATATCCAACATTCCCACTAACAGTAGCACCTTTACTTACCATTATTGCACCTGCCTCATCAATTATATCTTTTCTAATATCTAAAGAACATTTTGCCATAATTATCCGCAGTTGTTTGTATTTCTATTATTTATTGGTGGTCTTCCTTCAGGCTGAATCTTTGTATTTGGAGCAGTAGGAATGTCTTTAGCTTTCACTTTGCTACCATCTAGGAACTTGCTGATAATCACGTTGTTATCAACATCTTCCACCTTAAGGAATCCGTTCTCTAATACAGACTTGTGGTCTGTTGCCCAGAACTCGTTAGCTCTAAAGCTGTCTCCCCAAGCGTTGATAGCTTTGTAGACAAAGTATTTCTGTCCGTCATAAGCTGTGTGCTCAAGGGCTGTACCATAATCATCATACACCTTCTTGAACAGAGCCTTGTTGATGTAGGAATAATCAGCAGCTCTACGCATTTCAGCTTTCTTAGCAGCAATAGCCTTGTACACATTCCTATCTGCTACAGCTTTGTCTAGCTCTTCTTTTGTAAGAAGCTCCTCTTGTTTCTCCCATGTGTAAACAATGTAGTCAGAGTTAGCTTCTCTATTTCTTCTAGAACGAGTGAGCACAGGAGGAATATCGTTGCTAGCCATAGCCTGTTTAACAGCGTCTGGTAAGAACTTCATAGATGGGTTGTAGTGCATTCTTCCTGCTGCTGACTTAATGAGTGCTGCCTTTAGGTAAGGAACCACATCATCGTTATTCCAGTTGTTTCTCTGGAATACACCCAGCTTATAAAAGTCCTCTAAGTTAGGCATTCCTTCTAACTTAGACAAAGTTTTATTGTATATATCTTCAAAATCTTCATAAGGAAGAAGGTTAGTGAAGGATATTGGAGAGCTAGATAATCCACTCTGCAGAACAGCCAATAGCTTGATTCTATCATACAACGGATTATTCTCACCCTTCAGATGATCTCTAAGTTCACGGAAGGCATATATGACATTGTTTTGATCATACACCTTGTTCTCCCCCATGTTCAACTTAGCGTTGTTTGCACCACCAGCTGCAGCTTTAATAGAAGGTATACCCTCTATGATATTGATTACGTGATTGTTATATAGAGGATGTGATGCTCCTTTAGCTTTGATACTATTTACAAACATAGCCACCTCTCTACCAACACCACCATCATTCACCAATATATCCTTAATCATATCATTCAACTTCTGGTCAGTTTGTACTGCCCAGTCAAACAAGTCACTTACAGCTTTTTGAGCCAGCTTTACAAACTCTCTGTCACTAGTTTCTACATATGGAAGCAATACCTTCTGGATTACGTTTCTCACCTTAGGACTATCAGACTTGATAATTTGAGCAAACGCATCTCTAATGCTGTTCACTGTATCAGCAAGCTTGCCTATGAAAGAATTAGCAAGAAGTGTATCTACAGAACTGATGATAGTGTTCTGAGCCTTAATCTGTTGCATTTGTTTCTTGAACACCAGATAAGGATCGTTGAATGTAGATGTGTCATAGTTAGAACCCTGTGTCACATGGAACATCTGCTCACCCATCTTAGCGTATTTCAAGAACTCTCTAAGCATCAGATACTGGTCTGTCTTTTCTTTAGGACTCATTTCAGAAATAGACTTACCTACATTATTCTTCAGAGTAGTCTCTCCAGGAATTCTGAAAGTTGGCATTAATAAGTCAGCTTCTTTTGGATCTTGTCCATATGCTTCAGCTGTTAAGTTTACAAATGTATCCATGAACAGCCAAGAATAACCAGCGCTCTCAATTGATCTGAGGTAGTCACGGATGATTGGTTGGTTCATGAAATAGGCTACAGTCTTCACAGGAACACCTGCCTTAATCAAGAACAACCATGTAGAAGCTACGTTTGGTGTAGCACCAAGTTCCATAATCCATGGGCCCTTAGAGATGTCCACATATCCATCAATAAACATACCGATGATATCAGAGATGTTTTCACCTGCCTTGTTTGTAATCATAGACAGGGTGGGCATCATCATACCATCTATCTCAATTGCATTATACTTATCAAATCTGATGTCAGCATTGTCCAACCAGAACCTGTCCTCATCAGACACACGATTCAGTCTACGCTTGTCAATATAGATAGGCTGACGCTGATTCAATGAGTGGTTGGTCTGGTTAACAGCAGCAATACCAATTGCATATTTACCTGTTACAAACGCGTGACGTAATCTTGACATAAATGTTCTGTCAAGCATGTTGTCAACATTTGTATAATCAAATGACTGACCTACAGTTTTCTCAGCAATTTCTTCAGAGAGCTTTTTCAAAGACTCTGCAGAGTTTGGTTTAATAAGGTTGTCATAGTTCTTAGGATGGGTGATGAGGTTCTCCATACTCTGGATATACTCATTCTCCAAACTCTTCTTATATAACCTGCTGATAATCTGGTCTTTAGAAGCTATACCTCTTGTGAACTCTTGTATAAGTTCTTCCTCAGAGAATAACTTACCAAATATAGCACTCATGAGTTTACCACCTTTAGACTCCTCAGCAATGTCCTGTAGGAGAAGTTGTTCCTCATTGATGTATCTGTCAAGCTCTTTCATCTCTTCCTCTGTAAGGAATTCACCTTTGTCGAAGAGTTCTTTGAACTTGTTGATAGCCTGCTCACCAATTCCAAAATAAGGAATCAGTCTAGGCTTACCGTCTTTAATGTATACGTTCTTAAGGTATACTGAAAGTTTATCTATGTCAAAGTCAGATCCAACCTTCTGAACCAAAGCAGCAGGTATCACCACACTATCTCCAAATTCTTTAGGCAAGAACTTCTTAATAACTATTACGTCAACAGAGTTTTGCTTCTGTGTAGGAATACGATAGCCTACACCAGACAAAGCTGCTAGTTGCTTCTTTCCTTCAGGATCATTATTAAAATAATCCATAAGTTCTTCATCAGATAGAGGACTATCAAACCATCTACCAAGCATCACCTCAGCTACACGTTTACCATCCTTCACATAGAAATCTAATACGTCAGACTCATAAAGTCCGTTCTTAACATTACGTACGCCACTTTCTAGCATGGTAGAAGGAATCTGTACCTTCATACCACCACTAATCTTTGGAGATATAAACTGTTTGTCAGCAATAGAATATATAATATTCCTAACTTGTTGGTATGCAGGAGTTGCTTCAAGCACCACCTTACCCTGCAAGAATCCAGAGAGTGCAGCAGAGATGTTATCGTTCACCTCTCTCTTCAGTATTTCATCACGCAGCGTTTGTGCAGCTTTGCTGAAGTCTGTAATCTCAAATGTCTTCTTACCATCTTTACCAACAGTTTCTTTGATGCCCAGTCTGTCAAGGGTAGTTTTATATCCCTCTTCAATTAGAGCCTCAAGAAGATCCTGGTTATCTTTTATAGTCTTGTAAAGAGGTTCAACATCGTCTTTAGTTTTATAACTAAGTTTTCCAGCTTCGTCTAACTTATACCAAGCTTTATATCTATTTGCAAATGGTTGACCAGGGAAGAAATCCACAGGTACACCAGCTTCCATGAAGTCAAGTGTGATGAGCTTTGTAATCTGGCTACCTCTGGTTACCAAGTTATCTTCTTTAGAAGGCACCTCAGCCTGTATGCTCATGATAGAGAATGGAACATTGATGATGCCCTTGTAAGGGTCATCATTGAACGCACCATCTTTGTATGTCTCATGAGGACTTTCAGCACCCACCTTTCTACCACTTGTAAACACCACATAATCAATGTCTTCTCTCTGCATCTTGTCATACAACTTGATAGCATTAGCATCTCTGTCTATCTCTTTCATGATACGATAGGACAGAGGATAGAGAGCGAACTTATCTAACACTACATTATTGTATGAGCTAGCTGTACCGTTCTTTGCAAGTTTGCTACCAGACACGATTGGCTTAAGAGGAGTGTATGCACTCTGGATGCCAGGATTACCAGCAGCAAGGATAACCACCTCTTCGTTACTTAGAGCAAGATTCTTATCGTTCTTCTCCCAAGCAACATCATATCTGTATTGACGTTCTTCTTCACTATTCCAATTACCAGCTCTGATTCTGAAATGACGGTTAGCTTTCATGGTAATGATACCACTACCATCGGTCTCTTTAAATCTTGTGTAGTTAGGAAGATCAATTATACCAATTACGTCAGCATGTGTAGCTGAACGGAAATAGTCCTGTGTAAACTTCGTAAAGCCAATATCTCCAGCGCTGAATCCTCTGTTCCAAACATTGCTCAGAGCAGCATTCATCTTTGGAGAGCTATTGATGATAGCCTGACGTGGAGAGTTGAAGCTCTTAATACGCTTAAGCTCATCCTCATACTGATAAGGATCAGAATAGAGAAGCTTATGCATCTCAATGTTGGCAATCATGTAGTTAGCTGTAAGAGCCATGAGTTGCTTGTCCACCTCTTTCTCACCAATGTTCTTTGGTAGGTTGATGTTTTCAAACTCAAAGCCTAACATACCTTCCTTCAGAACACCATACTGTTTTAGGGAATTCTTCAGCTTAATCATGTCTTTTTGCATGAATTCAGCCAGCTTACCATTTATCTTATTCTCAAATGCTTTATACACTTCTTCAGGAGTTCCTTTAGCAGCTAGTACATCTGAGTGTAATGTGTCACCAAGGATGCCTTTGAAGAAACGCATTTCATTAGACTTTCTACCTTTTGCTACAGGACGACCTTCTCTAACTAATTCAAGTTCAGCCTTGAAATACTCTTTGAAGATAGCATTGATGTCACCCATTCCTCTGCTAATAGAAGCTGTAGAAATGGCATTACCCATCTTAATCATCCATTCAATAGATGCATCCCCAGGAACCAGATTCAGGTAGTAGCCTGCTAGGTTAAGGTTGAGCTCTTGAACCAGACGATCTTTGTATGTAAGCTTAGAAGACTCTTTGCGTTTTCCTTTCTCCTCATTTACCACACCACTAACATATCCAATCTTAAATAAATCTTCTGTACCTTGTTTACGTACTCCACCATCTGTAAATATTCTGCTTAACAGATTAGATCCTTTAGCAAATGCATCTGTAAGAAGGTAGCTATATTTTGTACCACCTACAGACTCTTTGTTGAATCTTTCTAGCTTAGAAAGGAATTCATATAAATCACTAGCAGCGTTTGTACCAATAAAGGATTGTGTACGCTCACCAGATACGTTAAAATATGTACTACTGAACTCAGGATTGCTTACAGCTGATTTTACAAGACCCAGCTCAAGCAGACGACCACTCATACCAAGAGCCTTTCCAGAGAAGGTTGCAATCTTCTCAGTTTTAGAAATGCTTTCCTTGATACCAAGCACAGCTCCTTTGAACACTTTGTATTGCTCAGGAGTCATTTTGTTTACATCAGATACAGTGAACGGTATTCCCATTTGATTTAGGAAATCCACCATAGCTGTAACACTATCTAGTTTTACACCCTTCAGTTTAGCAGGGTCTCCCTTGAACACCTTCTCCTTCTGATCATATGTAAAGAATCCTTTACCTTCTTTAGCCTTGAATACTATTGAGTTGATATATTCACTTCTAAGCTGTTGTGCAGCAGAAGCAAGGTTTGCTTCACCCACTACAACCTCTCCATTCTCAAGAACGAATACATTTCTTACATCAGGGTTCTGCTTCTTGAATGTGTTCCATATAGAACTAATAAGCTGTAAGCCATGTTGTGTATCCACCTTAGATAGGTCTACACCACCATCTTTCCAGTCTCTCTTGGTAATTCTCTTGTATAATGTTCTGTAATTAGGATCGCTTACAGCCATCTGACGAAGTCTACCTAACATCTCTTCTACGCTAGCAGAAGTGTGTAGGTTGTTCATCATGCTAATATATGTCTTACCTACAGGCAACAATTGTGCTCCACCAATTGATGAAGGAATCAGTTTACCAGCATCATCCACTTGAGGGATAGTAGCCAACAGAAGCTTTACAGCACTATTTGCCTTCTTAAAGTTATCTATCTTAGTAGCGTCCTGATAGGTCTCTCTACCACTGTTATTCTCATCTTTAAGTATAACTTGATCATTCTCATCAAATTCAATCTGGTAGCTCTTCAGGTATTCTTCATGTCTTTCAGTGATTGTGCCCCATTGATCCTCAACATTTTGCATCAGCTGTAATGTGTTGGATATCAAAGGATTTACCTCTTCTTGTGTAAACTGGCCCTCACTAACAAGTGACTGAGCCATACGAATCTTCTGAGAGATGGTCTCAAGCACTTGATCTTTTAGCTTAGCATAGAGTTCTTGCTTATTTTTCTTCTCAACATTGAACAGACTCTCATCAGTCTTGATCATATCTGCTAATGTGAGATAGGTCATGTGCTGAATGATGTCACTTCTTTCCTTATCATTGATGTCCTTAAGACTAAGAACAGCATCTAGGTCAGCAAATGCATCCTCAATATCAATAATACCTTCTTTAGCAAAAGCAAGACTGTTTTGGAATGGTATGTGGGACTTGTAATAACCCTGACCAATCTTACTAAACATTTGTTCCACCTTAGAATCTGATTGTGGACCAAGGAAGAATTCTTTGATAGCTGTCACCATATCAGCAAACAGCTTCAATATAAATGGTCTACCTTTTGCAGGTTTAGCAGGAATCTTCTTAAACTGTACATAGTCTCTGAACTCTTCAGCCAGCTTTTCTTCAAGCTGCTCTTCTGTAGCTTCAGAATACTTAACGTCTTTCATGGAAGCTCTGTCATAGAACTTGCCACTCCTAGCCCTCATTTCATCTAGAATAGCTTTCTGTTCTGCAGGATCAGAGAACATTCTCCATACAGCATGGAACACCTCGTGGTACACTGTACCCACCTCAGCGTTCTCATAGATGTAGATAGCACCATCCTTGAACATACCCCAAGCTTGTCTACCATTAGTAGCTTGAATAATGTTCTTTACACGATATACAGGAACAGTAGGAAACTTATCTTTTAACCATGTTTCCACTTGACTCCAGTTCTCAGGAACAAATGTCTTAAGTTCTTTCTCAATCACTACACGTAGAGCCTCATTATCCAGTCCGCTGATTTTCTTGTTTACAGCATCTAGCACAGACTGACTGATAGGCTTACCCATCTTAGACTCAGCATCAGCAACCACCACCTCTTCTACATCATCAGGAATAGTTACAGTGAGCTCAGCTTCCATAGCTTTCATTTCATTAAGCGTAGGAGCAATAGCATTAAACACTGTCTTCTTCAGGATTTCTCCAGGATCTTTTCCTGCAGATTTTATCTTAGCAACCACTTCATCTAGATTACCACCTTTAAGAATCTTAATCTGTGTACTAGCATTCTCTGCTGTAGTGTTAGCAGGAGCTGTGAATATAATCTTCTTTCCTTCTGGGGAAGTGTATGTTTGTGGAGTTGTACCATCCAACTTATAAGTAACTGGTGCAGCACTTGGACGAGATGCCCATCTTACACCAGTGAGTGCAGCTGCAACTTTTTCTTTATTTATTTTACGATCACTCCCTACACCAGACATTGTTCGTGCATGTATAGTTTTTAGATCTGCTTTTACATCATCTAATGTTGTAGGAGAGTTCTTATCTACTGCTATACTAGTAGCAATAAAACCTTTTCTATCACCATCATCAAGTATTGTGGTATCTACTAAAGTAAATATTTTTTTATTTCTTATAACTATTTCTTTAAAGTATTGTTTAGTTCCTTTCTTATACTCAGCATCTATTCTTTTATCAGGGAAGAACTCTGGGGGATTTCCAAACACAGTACCTTCACCAGTTGTAATTCCAGTAACAAATACTTCTCCATATTCAATAGGTCTATTTTCTGCAGAAGGTGTCGGTGTAACAGCTGGTTGTACAGCAGGTTTAACTCCTTCTAGAACATCTAGTTCTAATTTATACTTAGCATCGATAATATCCTTAAGTTCATTTCTCCATTTTGGATATAATGCATCCATTTCAGATATACCAAACCCTCCTCTTGTAGCTATTGTTTGTAAAGATTGTTCAGTTCCATATTCTTTAACATATGCAGCATATATCTTTTCTGCAATTGAATAAGGTATAAAACCACCTTTTACAACTGGGAATGTATTGGTTTCACTTTTCCTAAGAGGGTCATTAAGTTCTGCAATTTTCCTTCTTTCTATAGCAGCTCTAGCATCAGAAACAGGAGCTGTAGGTGTAACAGCTGTTGTAACTTCCTCACCTGTTGGTGTACCATAAGGAGTGGTTGGAGTGAATGTTGCTGCTGTTACTTGTGCTGGTGCAGCAGGAGTTGGTGTAGGTGTTACAGTTGCAGTGGGTGTAGGAGCACCTGGTGTTAACACTCTAGGTGTAACTACCTTCTTCTTCTCAACTACAGGAATAACAAAGTTGTCAGCTGTATCTGTTGTAAAGAAATAGATGTTTGTTCTATTAATATCATCATCACTAACTGCAGGCCTTACGGTGGTAGATAGAGGGAGTTCCTCACCACTTCTCACCTTACCATCAGGAGTTTGGTTAGACAACAGATATGACTGGTAGTTTTTCCATGTTCTGCTGGTAATTTCACCAGATTCAGAAATAGATAGGATTTCTTCGTAAGGTTCATTAAGTTGTTTAGCAAAATAGTTATTGATGTTGTTGTATAAGTTTGACAACATCAAAACAATGCTCTCTTTGTTTTCCTCCATAGCTATAGGTGTAAACACAAAGTCTTTACCCTTTCCAGATATGGTGAGCATTAATTTTCCTGTTTCACTATCCTTTTCAAAGAACACACTATTATATCCTGCAGGCTTTCTGTTCCCTTGTTGGTCTTCAGGAATACCCCAGTATACAACAGATTTCAACCAGTTGAGTAGGCGATCAGATTTAGCATCCTTTATACCCACTTGAGGATCAAGCATGTATTTAGCCAGCTGAAGAATAGCTTCATAGATAGTCTCAGCTTCTTTTACACTGTGCTTTTTGTTCTGGAGCTTAACCAGACCATTAGGAGTTTCAAGAATTGGTGTACCAACAGGAACTCTAAAGGTTACAGTGCCTTGTTCTACAATAGCAATGTTACTACCTTCTGAAGGAAGGGTTGGTATGTTTATCAGTTGTGTAGACTCTAGCTCATCTGTAGTGATGAGGTTAGCATCTTGTACAGATGTTCTAGTGTCATAGATAATATTACCATCAGCGTCTGTCACATTCTCAACTCTTCCAAAGGAAGCTTCAATCTCATGACGCTCTGATAGATCTGGGTTATCAAGAACGGACTTACGCCATTCCTTATATTGTTTTGTAACAGCATCTCTAACTTCCTGAGGAGTGTCCTTGCGGAACATGCTTTCGTTGTTAAACTCAGCACCCCATTTCAGATCAGCATCAGGGAACACCTGGAATATAGCAGACTCTAAAATATTAGCTCCATCAGGAATAGGTTGTCCATCCACTCCTACAAGTTGAATGTTACCATCCTCATCCTCCTGAACCATTACAAGAGCAATGATTTCATCTTTGTTGATGTCTTCATCAATTAGTCCTGCCTCATCTATTCTCAACATGTCTGTGAGACCAGGAATTAGTTGGTCCTCATTCTTAGATGTAACATATACACCACGGATGTTCTTTCTATTAGGGAATCTATTGATATTAAATCCAAAGGTGTTAGCTCGTATCTGATGAGGCTTTCCTCTCACAACACCCACGGTTGCCCTAGGGATGATTTCATCAGACTTCTTAGCTGTAGGTTCATATTCTTTGTTAAACTGTGAAGTTTGAACACTTGTATCAGCTGTACCAAGGGCTTCAGCTAATAATTGTTCATTCTCCATTATTTTATCTTCCTCAGCTTTTCTAGCCTGATATGCATCAGCTATAGATTGGAATCTATCAAGAATTTGTTTTTTAGCATTGTATTCAGCACCAAGTTCATCTAATTGTTTATACAACTGATCTACTTGACCTTCAACATCTTGTAGTTTACCTTCACTTACAGATATTTCTTTCTGCAGATCTTGGAGAACAGCATAGTCTGCTAGGTATTCTTTTAAATCTGCAAAGTTCTTAATAGTAAAGTTGCCATCCTGAATTTCAGAAAGAGTGTCCTTGATGTATTGTGGATAGTCCTCATCAAACTTCTGTAGAGAATCTTTAAGCAAAGACGCAAAGTCTTTAATAGCACTCTCAATAGTTTTGCTGAGCTTAGAGAGGGTGTTGATATTATTACCAGTTTCTTTGATGAGCGCATCAACCCACTGCACTTGGTCTTTAAGTTCTTTTAAGAACTCACCACTATTTTCTGGTAGATCATCAAGACCTTGACTAAAGTCTTGGAAGTACGCAAGGTTAAGCTCAAGCTCATTCTTCTCAGTTGTAAGTTTAGCTATCTCATCTTGCACATCTTCTCTCATACGAGAAAGCTTACTCAAAGCCTTACTAGTTGTAGAGAACACCTTACTAAACTTAATCTTCTGACGACTGAGTGCAGGATATTTAGCTTCTAGGGCTTTCTCTCTCTTAGTGCGTGGTTCAGCCACTCTCACCTCATCACCTATCTTAGCTAAGTCTTTTTGGATACCATCAAGCTCTTTTTTCTTAGTATCAAGCTTTTTATTTACTTCCTCAAGACGTTCTCTAGTTTCGTTCTCAAGCTGTGTTATGATTTCAAGACGTGCGTCTCTATTTTTAGCTAGAGTTTCTTTCTGCTTAGCAATCTCTTCTGCAGATGTAAACTCTTCTCTAGCAATTCTTTGTTCTTCATTTTCAACAAATATAAGACCGCTAGGCTTTATACGTGGTTGTGTATATCCTTCTTGAGCTACAAAGTGTGTATTGTCAACTTGTTTTCTTCTAATCTTACCCTTATCATCTTTATATACAAAGAACAGTTTACCATCTTTATATTCAATTCTTCCTTCTTTCTTACCACCAAACTTCTCTCCAAAGTTATATTCAAAGATTTCGTTTCTATGCTTATAGAAGTAGTTGGCTGTTTTGTTAGCACGAAGGTCAGCCACCTTACCAAGTTTATAATCTTCAAGGACTTCCTTAGATACATCTCTAACCTGTCCTTTATTATCCTTTATCTTGATAGTGCCATCTTCATTCTCACCAAGTACAGTGAGCATAGAAATTTCTACAGGAACCTCTAAACCATTTTTATCATAGTCCACACCCTTACCAACAAAGTATTCTGTACCCACTTCTATTTCTTTCTCACCAGTCTTGGTTTTCACCTTGATGGTTTCTCCTTTAGGAGCTTCAGTTTCTTCAATATCAGTAGGAACAAACTCTTGGAAACTAACAGGTGCTTTCTTTATTTCGTTGTATTCTTTCAGATAGCTATCTCTACGAATAGCCATTTCAGCTACATCCTCAAGAGCCTCACCGAGATTTTCTTTTTGATCATCGGTAAGATTTTTCATGTTCTTGATGTTGTCAACAGCATCATTAAATGTATCAACTTTACCATCAATAATATCTCTCATCACCTGGTCTACATTAATACCAGCAGCAGCAAGTTCAGGAGTGAGAGCAGGAATACGAACATCATAGTCAGCCACCTTGGAAGCAGCATACACCATCTTATCTATTACAGCTGGTGTATATAATGGCTTACCCTTATCATCTACTTGTCCTCCATAACGTAAGTTAAGAGATTGATATAACGAGAGGGTGTTATCAGCTGTTTGTTCAAACTTAGTAAGACGATCTAAGAAAGACTCTCTTGTATCTGTAGGAAGAGCTTTACCCTCAGCTACAAGCTGAGCAAATCCCTCATCTGTACTAGCTAGAGCTCTATAGTCTCTAATGTCTGCTTCTACAAGATCAAATCTACCATACTTAATACGAGGAGACAGATAGTTAATTACAAAGTCTGCCTCTCTATCTTTACTATTCAGAACATCACCTTTCTTTAAGAATGCTTCTCTTTCCTGTTGTAGCACAGTGCCACGGTTTACAGAATCAATTGTATCCTTAGTAAAGTCTGATAGTCTATACTTATTTAACTTCTGGATAGCGTCTGCTGTGTTTCTAGACTTAGCTACATCTTCTCTAAATCTACCTCTAGCTTGCATGATTGCTCCAGAAAGTCCACCAATCAACACATTCTCCATACCTTCATCTGTACCAAATGTCTGTACAAATCCTTCTGATAAACTCTCAAGAAAACTAGTAGGTTCGTTATTGTTCTTTTTATTGTAGTAGTTTTGTACTCCTTTACCAATAGCAAACTGAGCACCTTCTTCAAATGCTTCAGATGCAGAGAATGTATATGGTCTAATTTTATTAAGAGTGCCAAGAACCTTACCACCAAACGAAGGCTTAGCTACATACTTGCCAGCATCTTCAACAATATCTCTTGTCTCTCTTGCAAGTTCGTTCATCACAGACTTTTCTCCTCTGTATGTAGAACCAAGAATCCTTGGGAATTGGATGTAGTTAGTAGCTGTAAGCAAACCAACATTGAGCCAGAATGCAGAGTTTCCTATCTCTGAAGCTCTCGCATTAATTTCTTCTAACGCTTGAGCATCAGGATATATACCATTATTCTTAGCAACATATTCCTGAATAAGTTCGTTTCTCTTTTCATTAAGAGTTTGTAATGCTTCAAATCCAGCTTCACCAGTAGTAGAAAGACCAGCCACAACAGCTCTTCCTCCTTTATTCAGTACATTATAAGAAGTGATAAATCTGTCAGATAGAGATTTTACCTTTCCAAAAGTATCTGCCACCTTATTAACAGATGTAAGTCCTGCTTCTGTAGCAGCCAACACCTCAGCTTGTTTACCAACAGATACAAGACGAGATATACCAGGAAGAGCACTAAGTGATTTAATAGCACCAGCGTACACTCCTCCAGATAAAGCTGCACCAGCAGCAAATCCAAGATTCTTTACAATACCGTTCCAAAGGAAGTTAGCTGTAAAAAGGTTATCAGGAGAATACCACTTAGCTTCCCTCTCAACATCTGTGTAGTAGTTAGGAAGTAGGTTATCATCCAGTTGTTTATTTAAAGTGTCTAATCCTCTATTAAGTTCATTATCATAGAAAGAAGAAAAGTTACCTGTAGCTATCCAGTTACCAATACCATTAACAAGGCCTAATGTGCCTTGTAAGAAGGTTGTACCTGTAAGAGTAAGACCCTTACCAACACCATTCACCATTTTCTCAGTCCAGCTTTGTCCCTGAGCATACGCATCCTCATTATTGTAATCACCAGGTACAAATACACTATATCTAGGATTAGTAAGTTCTCCTAATGAACGAGGAATAGAGCCACCCTGCAGTCCTTTACCTGATGATCTAATAGAAGCATCAAGTGCTTCTAATGCAGACATAGGTTGATCACCACCACCGCCACCTGGAGTACTAAGTCCTCTAAACGGTATGTTAGGAAGAGGTTCTGGAATGCCAGCAGGTGTGTAATCACCATACTGTTCTTCTAGAGCCATTCTGTCAAGCAGAGGTACTTGAGGAGGGTTCAATGGATTTTCTGCCATTAGAAAGGATTTTTAGAAGCTTTTTGTAATCTTTGTAAATCGGTTTTAGTTGCATTCTTCTCATTAATTATCTCGTATACAGATGCATCTGTTAATTGTCGCATGAGAGGAACAACTTCTTCTGCAAGGAGAAGTCTTGGATAAGGAATATCTTCTTGTAACTTTTTTGTAACAGGGTTGTATATATTCAGTCTTAATGAGTATGTTTTACCACGATCATTTGTAACAATATTTCCACTTATGCCATAAGACTTTACATTAAAGAACTCTGTAGGACTAAGCATTGCATTACTAACATTTGTTGGACCTCCGTCAGGATTAGTAGACATGTAAGGACTACTTTCTTCTGTTACAGGATCTGCTTTACTAAACTTTCTCATCATACTTTGATATGGACGAAAAGCTTGTAAAGCTGGAGATGCTTCAAATCTATCTTGAAAAACTGCATCTTTTTGTTCTGGTGTCATTCTAAATCTAGTAGTACCAGCGGTTCCAGTTGCTGTAATTTCATACATAGCAGGTGAATACTCTGTACCTTCTACTACTTTTATAACTGCTTGGGGATTTCCTGACTGTGCTATTTTTCTTAATATTCCTACATCTAAATTAGGAGATTTAGCTATTCCACCCTTTTGATCCTCAGCAAGGTTTGCTACCGACGTAAGCACATTAGCAAGACTTTCTTGTTTTATCTTTGTATCTGTAGGAACAGTATATTCCATTCCTTGGAAACCAGTCACTCTCCTTTTTATCTCCTTACCTATAAATTTATTTCTTTCATCTAAGGTTTTTTGATAAGGTAGATTTACACTCTTACGAATATTTTCCATATTAGTATAAAGAAATTGATCAGCCTTATTTAAACCTTTTTCACCTTTATAAAATCTATTTTTATCAATTTCGTAAAGATGATATTCCTTTGGAGAAAGTTCAGCTTTTGCTAATGCATCGTTATAGGTAACAACAAGTTTACCACCAGTTGTGGTCATAGAAGCACTAGGAGTCACAGTTGTAGTTACATAATTACGTAACTTAGAATTGAAGTCTACAAAGTCTTTTGGAGTGTAAGTAAACTTAGTTCCACTAACTGTTGAATAGTTAAGAGTAGGAGCATTCTTTGGAATGTTCTTATAAATATCTCCAAACTTTTTATCAGCTGCAGCATTGATTTGACCCACCATTATCTCATTCTCAGCAGCAACTCTTCTTGCAGGTTCTGTTTGATTAAAGTGTTGAGCAACTAATGGATCTACACCATTTGGAGATTTCATCCACGCAACTCTTTGCTGATCAAGCCATGCCTGATCCTTTTTTTGTGATTCTATAAATTCAGCATCTGATTTATTAACTGCCTCCTTAAGACCATTTGTCTGTGCTATCACTTTGTCAAGAGCAACCTCAGGAACATCATCAGCACTCACTGTAGTTGGAAATCCACCATATCCTAATTGTGCTTCACGTGCTATTCTATTTGCTTCTTGTTTTTCTCTAAGGTCTGCCTGAAAGTGTCTTTCACTTTGATTGTAGTTCATTATAAACTTCTTCCATTCCATAGCTTTGTTCTCTCTCCACTGTTGTGCCTGAGCAAATGGGCTAGTTTCGTAGGTTTGGGAAGTTTCTGTATATGAAAAAGCTTTAGAGAAACCGTTCATGAAGTTAGCTGTAAAGAGTCTTGCCTTTGCAGACTCTACATCTCCATCAGTGAAGGTTTTTGAAACACCATTATATTCTTCTTGAATATTATTTAACACTTTATCAATTTCTGCAATCTTTTGATCAATCTTTGTTTTTTCTACAGCAGAAGATGTAGAAGATTTTGAGTTCTCAAGAACAACTCTTTGTTTAGCAAAAGAACTATATTTATTCCTATAAGAATCATCCACTGATTTCATGAATGATTCTGGAGTGGTATTTGCGTAATTGTACCTTCCATCTACAGACATTTGTTCCCAATCATCAGGAGAAAGTCCTGAAAGCAAAGCCTGTTGAATTTTCTCTGGAGGAATACCTGCAAGTTTTGTACGAGTCATTGCATCTGTAATTTTGAGATTACCGTTTGCATCAACATCAAAAGCATCATCTCTAATAGTGCTATCTCCTGTAAGTCCCTTAACTATTTCTGCAGCATTCTTCCTATAATTTGTATATGGCTTATATGTAGCATCAAATCTTGCATTCAAATCCTTGTTATTTAACCAATCATTAGCTTTAGTTTTAAACTCCCAAGTTCTTGAAGCTGAACCTTTCCCATCCTTTATAAGAGCATTCATATCCTCAATACCCTTCCTATAGGCTTTGGTTGATGAAAGGGCATTTACAATATTAGGGTCTTTCACTATCTGACTGGTCATTCCAGATACGGAGTTAACCAGCTGGAAGTTAGAGAAGTCTCCAGCAGCTACAGTTTTTAGATTATTTCCAAGTTCATTTAGCTTAGATTGCAAATATGCCTTGTCTATATCTCTAATAACATCTAGCCCAGCTATGTTATCTATTTGAGACTGAATCTTTTGGATACCCTCATCATAGCGCTTCTGCTTCTCCATGCCCACCTGCACCATTGCCTCTACAGGCAGCTGTTGCACGTATGGGTTAAATTGGGGTATTATGTCTGTAAATGAAGCCATGATAGATTAAGTTAGCAAATGTAATATGAATAATTAAATTTTCCAAGAGCTATAACAATTTTTGGTAAATCGCTATAACTGAATTGATTAGAGATTTTTAAAAGCTTTCACAATAGTACTATTCAACTTCTTCTTTTTGTCCACCTTTATTCCTTTTTTACCAGATTGATTGTTTCTAAACTTCATGAAATCAGGATCTCCTAACTCCTCATCTGTGTATTGAGGATAATTGTTCACTGGAGGAATAGCTTGAACAGGGGCTGCTGCTGGAGCTGCTGCTGGTACATTGGCTTGAGGAAGAGTTCCAGTTTGTTGAGTGGTATATGTTTGTTGGAAAGTTATGACATTACCATTATCATCCAGAACAGGAACACCCTGTTGACCAGGACCAGCATACACTGTAGGTATTGTAGGCTGAAAAGGAGCATTCATGTTCATAGCTCTAAACCTAGGATCATAACGATAGTTGTACAGGTTCTCATATGTAGCTAAAGTCCTGTTTTCCAATTGGTTACGCATGTATTTATCACTAATAGAATTCAAGGCAACCTGTGTAATTGCTTTAGTTTTAGACTTAGCTGTTTCTTGTCTTTCGTATTGCTTATCAAGAATAGCTAAATTCTGGAGGCCATATTGGTTAAGGATGTTTCTATTCTCTCTGTATACAGCATCCTTCATAGCCTGATTAGCACGGAACTGTTCAGCCAATACCTTCTGATTAGCAGCATATTTCTGTGCACTCAGCTGACCTTGGAGAGAAGGATTGTAACCTATGAGCCTTTGCTGTGATCTGTAGGAAGCTTCGTTCTCATTCAACAAATCCTGATAGGAAATGTCATAAGGAACAGAAAGCACAGGCTGTATAGTTTGAGCTTGTACAGGTTCTAACTGATTGGTAGCCAATGCGTACATCTCACCTGTTAGTTGTCTTGGATCAAGCTCTTCTGTATCAGAAGGTCTTACATATGGAAGAATCTGACCAAATATGTCTATGAATTTATTTCTCTCATAGGTATTTGTAGGTATTTCAGAAACAACAGTGGTTATTGTCGTAGTGGTTACAGGTCTTTCTGGAATGTAAAGTGTTTTTTCAGGAGTGGTGGTCTCAGTTGGTTCTTTTGGTAGAGCTGCAATATATTGCTCTGTACGAGGACCAAAGTATTCATCAAGATTTGTATCAAGAATTTCTGATGTTGATAGTTTTTTAAGATCTTCTATAGAGTTAATCCCTGCTGCTTTAGCTCTTGATGTTACATCTTTAGCATTTATAATGATTCTTTCAGCAATCTCAGGGAAATATTCATGGTATTTCTTCTGAAGTTCTAATATGTAAGGATTTCTCTTACCTGGGTTCTTAGCATTCACATCTTTAGCTCTGTTATACAAAGCCATGATTTCAGCTACTCTTTCCTTAGTGCTTACAGGAGGAGTGACAGCACCATCCTGGGCTTTAATCATCTTACCAAACTTAGCAGCTTCTTTAAATGCTTCCTTGTTTATCTTCACCTTACCCTTGGCTAAATCATCAGCCACTAGTCCCATTTCTTCAGCTGTATCATTAATAGCGTTCTGCAGAGAGGCAGCTTTCATCTTCTTCTCAGCATAATCTTTAAGTTTGCTATTTCTTCCTTGTATGCTATGTGCCAATGCGTTTTGTGTTAGTTTATCAATAGGTGAGCTAACTTCCAGTTGATCAAGCATTTGCAGTTCTTTATCAACTGCCTTTGTCTGTTTATTCTCTTTTTCAGATATGTCAGCTACAAATGTCTTAAACTTCTTATCCTTTGCTTCTTCTCCAAGGAATGGCAGATATGACTTAGGTATCTTCAGGTTACCAAACACTACAAGGCTAGAATCTCCAGGAGATCCACCATCTTGCATCTTGATAGCTGGTTCACCTCTTTCTACCTCTACAGGATTGTCACCATAGGTGATTCCAATACCAGTGTTTCCTTTTCCATCAGATTCATCGTGAGATTGGCCTCTGAACATAATAGTCTCACCTCCCTCAGGTAGGTAAGGGTTGTAAGACATAGGTTCTGCATATCCACCCCAGTGTGTTTCAAGCTCACCGCCCATTTGCATCATAGGTCTTTCTGTAGACATAGCTGCTGCACTAGGAGGTGTA
>Ga0315903_10002324_pt1 | contig 28110 bp, 23 predicted proteins | sample LakEriMetagenome_7_FD_203524 | JGI IMG/M metagenome (GOLD analysis project Ga0315903, IMG submission 203524) | Freshwater fungal communities from buoy surface, Lake Erie, Ohio, United States - Buoy 2 MA119 | ecosystem: Environmental > Aquatic > Freshwater > Lake | place: USA: Lake Erie, Ohio... | reverse complement strand
TCTATATTAGCCACTACCGCAAGCGTTCCTGTTAGTGCAACGTTGTCAGTACTGACAGCATCATATGCACCTACAGCATTGAATACGCCTGCTAGTGGTCCAGCAGGAACAAATCAAACAGCAGAATTATGTGGACCAAGTACCGTATCTGGTTCGGCGGGTGTACAAGGACCAACGGGGTCGAAAGGAACAGATAATGTCACTTGCCCAGCTGGAACTATTGAATGTACTAGTTTAAATCAATACTTACCACAATTAAACTTATTGCGACCATCGGGTTCACAATTCATTAAGGTATGCATGCAAATTCCACCAGGATGTACGTCTGAAAATGCAGTATGTCCAGACTATTTACCTAGTGGGTCTGTATCATCAACTTATCCAAGTATCCCTTGACAAATAATAAAATATATTGTATATTTCATTAAACTTTAACCGAAGGTAAATTATGACAAATACGGTTCCCGCACCATTAGCACTACGAAATTTAATTGAAAGTAATAATCAATTATTAAAAATCTACCAATCAGAGCTGACTGCTAAGGTCGCACAAGCCAACGAAGAAATGATGAGAATGTTAAATCTTAATCCAGAAGATGGTTGGAGATTAGACCTAGAGACATTTACTTATGTCAAGGTCGAACAAACAAATGATACATCAGTCAGCTGAACAAGCAATACTGACATTCGGAAAGTTTAAAGGTTATTCACTCGCTCACGTATACTACAACAATCAGTCATACCTTCAATGGATGACACAAACCGTTGGGATACCTGAAGTCTGGAAAGAAGCGGCAACATTGACGCTCAAAGGTGAGGATATTTCCCACCTGAAGATTGCAAAGACAAACAATCCGACTTCCACATTCACACCACAAGTATCGACAGATACCGCAGTTTCTATTCACTTAAAGGATAGTAAAACTGCGGTGGTTGTCATGCCGTATAATCCTAACTTAATGGCGAAGTTCAAGTACGAAGTGGACGGACGTAAATGGAATGGAGAAGAGAAGTGGTGGGAATTTCCTGCGGTTCACCTTCCGAAAGCTTTCAACGTCTTTGGGGAGCAAAATATTAAATGTGATGACAAAGTACTCAATATGTTGAGTAAATTGCGTGACCGTAGAGAGGACTTAGACGAGATTCGGGTTAAGGAAGATGTGGACTTCTCAATTGATGGCATGCAACTTCAACTCTACCCATACCAGAAAGTCGGGGTCAAGTTCGTGGAACGAGCCGATGGTCGGTGTCTTATCGCGGATGCGCCTGGTTTGGGTAAGACCGCTCAAGCTATTGGATTCGCACAACATAAGAATCTTAAGACCATTATCGTCTGCCCACTCTCTGTGGTGGTAAACTGGCAACGTGAAATTAAAAAGTTCACTGGTAAGGATTCTACTATTTGGGATAGTAAGAGTTATGATGGGAAGTTAAAGAACCAATTCCACATCGTTCATTATGACGCCGTGGGTAAGGTAGTTGGTGACTTACGGAAGCAAGAGTTCGACCTATTGGTATGTGACGAAGCAACTTATCTCAAAAACAGACAAACCATCAGAGCAAAGAGTATCTTAGGGTCATATAAGGAACGACGAAAATATCCAGGCATCAAAACGAAGTACTGTATCTTCCTCACAGGCACACCAGTGATGTCTCGTCCTATAGAAGCGTTTGCTTTGTTGAACTTCCTCGACAAAGAACGTTTCAACAACTTTTTCCATTTCACCCAAAGGTACGGGGGATGGAAAGGTGAGGCTCCTCGTAATCTCCAAGACCTCCACGACCGTACAAAAGATTTGGTCATCCGCCGTAAGAAAGAACAAATCTTGACGGAACTTCCTGCGAAGCAACGAAATGATTTGTACGTGGAATTGACGAAGGACGAACAGAAGCAATATAAAGAAATGTTACGAGAAGTCTTTGGTCGGTGGAAGGTAGAGAAGCCCACCATTGGTCATATGCCGAAAATCCAAGAGTTCTTGATTGAAAAGAAGATGCCACGATTGGTAGAAATGGTTGATGAATTCTTAGATAACGATAAACCCATTCTTATCTTCAGTAATTATATTGCTCCACTGAAGTTCTTAGAAGAACATTATGGGCAGAAATCGGCCATACTGACAGGTGAAATGAATAGTAAGGAACGTCAGAAGTCTATTGACCGTTTGACAAGTGGGGAAGCCAAGGTCGGTCTGTTCAGTCTGTTAGCGGCAGGTATGGGTATTGACGGGTTACAGAAACAAATAGATACAGTCGTATTCTTGAATTGTGATTGGGTTCCCGCAAACCACGAACAAGCAGAGGACCGTACCCATCGTATCGGTCAAAAGAGTCAGGTCCAAGTTTATTATATGTTATGTGCCGATACGATTGACGAATATATGCGGGATATCCTCAAAGAGAAACAAAAGGTCGCAGATTTGGTGGTGGACGGAGCATTGGTCACACCAGAACGTTCTAAATCGTATTTTAAGGAATTTGTGTCCAAAATTAGTCAGGTTTATAGGGAAGATATTTCCACCAAAAACGTAGACGATTGATATTTATAAAGGTATAAAACTAACCAGTTTAAGGAGTTATTTATGGCAGAGTACAATTTCCCGACAGAAACGATAGACTTGCCCAGTGGTGGGAAGTTCTATCCAGAGGGAAGTCCGTTACGGAGTGGAAAGGTTGATGTCAAGTATATGACCGCAAAGGAAGAAGATATCTTGACCTCAACCAACCTTATCCAAAAAGGGACGGTTATTGATAAGTTGATGGAAAGTTTAATTGTCACACCTGGTGTAAAACCCGATGATTTATTGATTGGGGATTTAAATGCAGTAATGGTTGCGGCTCGTATCTTAGCTTACGGTAAGGATTATCCAATTGAATTAGGATGTGGAAACTGTGGAAAGAAATTCGAACACGTAGTTGACTTATCTGGATTGTCAACGATTGATGTTACGGATGAATTAATCAACGGTGAACATGAAATAGACCTACCAACTGGTACCAAGGTTACCTTTAAGTTATTGACCAGAGCAGATGAAAAAGAAATTATGAATGAAGTGAACGCAACAAAGAAGATTGGTACTGGTGTCGATAATGAAGCAACTACACGATTAAAGTACATTGTCACTTCATTTAATGGAAACCGTGACCGCAAGACTGTACGGGAATTTGCAGAAGCAATGATTATTCGTGATGTTCGTGCATTACGAGAAGCATATAGAAAGGTTTCACCTGATGTGAATTTTGAATTAAATGTTGTATGTCCAAGCTGTGATACGGCAATTAAAGCGAGGATGCCCTTTGGGGCAAACTTTTTTTGGCCTGACATCCGAGCATAAAGTCGATATTCACAAAACGTTGTTTACAATGGCGTATTATAGTAATGGAGCATTTAATTTTGACCAAGTTTATAATATGCCGGTCTATCTTCGTAATTTCCATTTGAGACAATTGGAAGACGTAAAAAAGAAAGAAGCAGAACAAGTTAAACAGGCACAAGCGCGAAGTAAACCTTCAAAGAGATAATGTATGGCAGAAGATTTCTCCGATTTAAAATCTTTAGCAGAGTTAGCAGTAGAGTATTTAAACCTATTGGTTGATACTACTAAAGATTTAATTACTGCTCAAAAAGAAACTAATGAAGCAATCAAATCAAATACTGCTGCCACCCAAGAATCGACAAAAGAAAAGAAGAAAGAAACTGACGAAACAAAAAAGTCATCCCAAGCATTAAAAGACTTAAAAGATAAATCTCTTTCATTAGGAAAAGAACTTCTTAATATTGCAAACGCAGGTGTCAAGTTTGGTACTGCGGTGGGCACTACCGCAACCCGTGGTGTCCAACTTGAAATCCAAAATAGACTAGCAGTTGCTTCACAGTTAGCTAACTTCAATGCAAATCTAGCAGTTACAGTTGAACAACTAAAGGCAGCACAAACTGGATTCAGTGATGTGTTTATTGGTGCTGCAGCGGGTATGCAATTAAGTTCAAAGGGAAGTGTAGAGTTTGTTAGAAGTTTGAAGGAAGGATTTGGTGCAGAATTTGAACCAACCGCAGAAACATTCCGTACACTAACTCAATTAGGTATTTCCACCACAGAACAATTTAATGCACTTCGTGTAGCATCGGGAAGAGCTGGATTATCTGCTAGCCAATTATCGACTCTTTATAACAAGAATCAATTATCATTCCTTTTATACGGAAATAGTTTTGCGAAAGCAGCCGTTAATGCGGAACGTCTTGGAGTAAATCTTGCAAGTATCCAAGCTGCACAAGAAGGATTGGTCACAAATCTTGATGGAACCATCGATACCGTTGCACAAATTAATCAATTAGGTGGTCAAATAGACTTTGGTAACTTAATAAGAGTTGCAGAAACTGAAGGTCCAGCTGCCTTGATGGCATATGTCCGTGCTACTGTTCCTGCGAACTTGATGCAAAGTGCTAGTACCCGTGCACTCTTTAAACAATTAGGTATTTCTGTTGAAGATTATATTAAGTCCGGTGGTGAACAAGTTAGTGCGGCAGACGCTATAGAAGCAAAAATGACAGAAGCAGCGACCGCTACAGGAAAAACAACAAAAACTCTTGGAGAGCTTGGTGGTATAGCAAGTAAATTATCTTCTGGTTTAATGGGGTCATTTGGAGGATTAGCTATTGCAGCGTATGCAGCCGCCGCAGCTTTAATAAAAGTAGCTGCATCTGGTGCTATGCAAGCAACTTTACTTAAGGGACTAGGTGGAGTAGCGGGTGGTGCTATCGGTATGGGAGTTGGTACTGCATTGGGCACCGCTGCAGGTGGTACGACTACCGGAAGTTTAACTGGTAGTGTTATTGGGTCTATATTAGGTGGTATAGCTGGGTCATTTATTCCAGGCGGTACTCTGATTGGAGCAAGTATAGGTGGTTCGTTGGGTGGATATTTTGGTGGATTAGCAACAACACCAGCAAACGATATGTATTCCGCTGGATATGGTAGTCGTACATTAGTCACCCCAAAAGGAGCATTCGCTCTCAATAATGCAGATGATATTATCGCTGGTACTAATCTGTTCCCGAAGGGGTCGCTTAGAGCTGGGGCAGATAACTCAGATTTAGTCAGAAAGGTGGATAATTTAATTACCGCGTTGTCAAATGCAACTACCACAATTAATGTCGGTGGTAATATGCAAACGGTTCCTCGCTTACAATTGGTTGGTGTGTACTCCCGCAACGAAGTGAGATAACATATGGCAACGTTGAAAGATTTATTTGAAGAAAAATCCCAAGACATCTACAAGAGATTTTCGCCAAGTAGTGACCAATTAATTGTGGTCAAGCCAGATACCGATGGAGTGTTTGGAAGTAATAGTCGTATTAAAAATGACAATCGGTCAGTCCCAACCGTATCGGTATTACGAGATACTCGTCGAGTCAGTAAGTTTTTAACGTCACCAGAAGGTGTATTATTTACTACTAAACAAGCATTACTACAAACTGGAAATACATTCCTCAATACTAAATTATACAATCCACTATCTCCCGCTTTAAATGCTGTTCCGTTCTTACACATAAGACGAAATATACCAACGAATACATTAGTACCTTCACCATCTGGATTATTACAAACGACCACCGTTAATACCGTTGCGAGTCGATTTAACACTATAGGTGAATTACAAGCACTCACTACGGGTCAACGTAGGTTGTTACCTACAATTGGTAGTTTGGCAAAAAACTATTTGGTAACTCAATTAAAAAATGCTGCCAATTCTATTATTCCATTACCTCAATTTTACACTACCTCTCGTCCAGAATACAAAGCATTTGAAAAGGGAATTCGTATATTTCCAGCCCAACCATTAAGTCAACGTGGAATTGTACGAACAAATGTAACTGCCACACTTGTAAATGTAATTGCATCAAGAGTGACCACCAGATTAGTCGCATCCACAACATCTGCGCTAAATAGACTTGTACCAAGAAATTTAAGAAATACGGTTCCTCCTGTTCCAAACGTACCTATCCCAGCATCAGACTTTACGTTTGAACAAAAAGCACAACAATTTAAGGATAGTTTTACGAAGAACAATAGAACATCACGATTCAAGAGTAAATATTTTAGCGAAGCAGAAAATCCAACCGAAACACAATTTGATACTGGAATTGTTCAAGCAAGAAAAGATCCTGTAGTTGGTTATACCACATTAAAGGATCCGTATAATATAGCAGAGTTTCAAAGTAACGAAAATAATTTTGATGCAGCAGGGAACTTAGTCGGTGATAAACTAAATTATGCAAATATTACTAAACCACAAAAAGAAAAGTCAGATATTGTAAAGTTTACATTCCGTGATGCAACAGATGCAAACAGTAATCCTGTACACTTTAGAGCATTAATATCAAGTATAAAGGAATCAATTAAACCAGAATTTACTGAACAACGATATGTGGGTCGTACCGAACGATTCGTAACATATGGTGGGGCAAAACGTGGATTAAGTTTATCATTTAATATTGTGGCATTTTCTGACGGTGAACTTGACGGGATGTGGACTAAGGTAAATTATCTTACTGGTTTGGCATTTCCAAAGGGTGTGCAGAATGGATTTATGACTCCACCACTATTTAAATTTACTATCGGTGGATTATATGATAACCAACCGTGTTATATTGAATCTTTAGACTATGATTTCTTAGATGAATCAATTACATTTGATATTGACAGAGAAGTACCATTTGCAATCAATGTAAATATGCAACTCAGTATCCTTGAAAAGCGTAGTAAGTTCCACGATAGTCCATTCTATAAGATTACAGAAGATGCTGAACAGATTATCAGAGAACGTAGAAATGCAAGAAATCAGTTAGAAGAAATTAGAAGATTTAACCAAACTCCTTAAGGATAACTTAAATGGAACGATATACTACACCACCACAAGTGGATACGACAAAAAAGATTCCATATTATACTACGGTGTTGCCTACGTCAATTCCGTCTGAGGACATTCCATTCTATTATGTTGTGCAAGATGGTGACCGATTGGACACGTTATCATATAAGTTTTACAACACTACAGAAAACTGGTGGGTACTTGCCAAAGCGAACAATTTAGCAAACGGTAGTATGGCAGTACCTATCGGAACCAGACTTTTTATTCCGAATATTTAATATGGCAATACGCTTTAAATCTGCACCAGTATATCCACCTAGTGGTGTCTTAAATATTACCAGTGGATTTGGTAAACGAACAATAGATGATGCTATCGAACCACATAATGCAGTGGACATTGCTGCTCCGGTCGGTACTCCAATACATGCGGTGGCGGATGGTACCGTATTCAGATTAGTAAATAATGCAACATGCGGTGTTGGGATTGTGTTATTACACGATGAAGTAGATGTAGAAGGTGTGACTAATTATGGTCGTAAACCACGATTTACAACATCTGTTTGTCATATGCAAGCAGGTTCCCCACAAGAATTTAATATTACTGTAGGATCTAAGGTAATCGCTCAACAAGTAGTTGGTCGAGTAGGAATGACAGGACGAACATTCGGTCCACATTTACATTTTATACTTAAGAAAGTTAACAGAGATCCAGATGTTGGGGATAAGGAAATAGGCGAAGAAGGAACTATTCTTCAAATTACAGATACGGCTATAGACCCGTTGCCTTACCTAACGGCTGTGGCAAATGTATCTTATAACAGTTCAACTAATTCTACTAGACCTACTAGACCAGTACAACAAGTACCACCGTCCCGAGCTGCTATCAGTCCATATATTGAAGCGTTAGAATCATTTCATCCAAAAATTCAATATGAATTAACCAGACGTAGAATATCATCGGAAACGGCAAATACTTATATGCCGTTTGTAAAGCTTACATCGTTGTCGCAAGTACCAAAACAATTATTAGATGGTACTGCATTGAATAATTTACCTGATAGTGAAACATTAGCTTATTGCCCTTCGCTTGGTATACACGGATTAAACGATGTGTCGTTTGAAGATATTTACTTGACGCGAGATAATAATAGAAGTACGGTGGCATATGGTATTAGTCAAGACGGTAGCAGAACAATACCAATCCTTGTTGCAAATGCATCAAAAGATGCAAAGAATATTCCAATTCCCGGCATCACTCAAGTAAATGTAGAACGTAGTACTGCGGGCCCAATGGGCGTTCGCGGTGGCTTAATGAAAGCAGATTTAAAGATAGTCGCCTACTCCGTTGGACAAGTAGATGCATTACTTAGATATTTCTTACGTCCTGCTACAAGAGTGGTTCTTGAATTGGGTCGTACCTCATCTAGCCCAAATGAAATAAAAATTACACCTTTTGATTGGAAAAAAGCAGTTAAAGGAGAGTTAGGATATAAAAAGAATAATAGTGAAATTAAATTAAACATTAAAGAATATTTTACTTCCCTTATCAAAGACGAAGATCATCAAAAGGATTTTATTAAACAATATGTTTACAACAATTATGGAAACTACGAAATCTTTATCGGGTATGTAGTAAAATTCAATCTAAAATATAACAAGAATAATATATTTGAAATAGATTTAACAATACATTCTGTTCAACAATTTGAAGTACCTACTAAACACACCGCAGTACAATCTACCTGCCCATCGCCAGTATCAGCATGTAAAGTAATAGATATTCAAGAATATTTTAATGATGTATACAACTGGAAGGCGAATCATTTTACCAAGTTAATATCGTATTATAGAAATATACAAACCGGACCTGATAGTGTTTGGTCCGACCAGATTGTTCCGATAAAAAATGATCAAAGTGAACAAAGAACTGCTGGTGCTGCAAGTACTAATGCTGGTACTAGAGAGAATGAATATTTTGTGTCGTGGAGATTTTTCGTAGAAAAAATTCTCAATGATAGAGTTCTTGGAATCGCAAGCATGTTGGGTGATAATAGAGAAGCATTGGCACAATTAGCATTGTTACGTCCCACAAGAGAAGTAACTGGATCGTTAGCGGAATCTGGATTGTTTGCAAATCAAGTCGGATATCATCCAAGTTTACGGTCAATTAATCCAGGCGTTATGCTTATCCGTAATCCTATTGCACAATCCCAATATATCAACTCAGATGATGATGTTATATTTGCAAGTTTAACAAATGCTGCTGCGTCGGGAAGTTCGGCAATAAGTCAAGCATTTAGAGATTCTACACTAGAACGTAGACTTGAACAAGCATTAAATCCATTTGAAAATGTAATAGGGCCATCGGTTGAATCGGGCGCTTCGTATTTAACCAGAGGTATATGGATTAACACTAGTGCAATCAAACAAGCGTTTACTTCTACCGATACAGTTTCTTCTGGTATCAATTCATTATTGAGTATGATGAATTCAGCAACAGAAGGGTATTGGAATCTTCAATTATATTCTACGGATGTTAAAAATCCAGGTATGCACGTAATTGATATGGGATTATCAAAAACACCAAAGTTAGTTTCTGTAGATACGGAAGATGCCGATACAACCAACATTTTAAATAGTATAAGTGGTGTAAATATTAACAGATATTATGAAGGGTCTGAAGATAATCCAAAGTATATTTATATGTTCAATCGTGGTACCAAAATTCTTAATGATGGTGAACTTGGCAGCGATTTAATAGATTTAAATGTAGAATTCAATATGCCACAAGTAGTGGCAGTACAGGCAATTGCAAACATTGGTGGTCCGGCGCAAAAAGGATTATTAAACACGATTGATGTGAAGGAACTTCAACAACTTTCATTAATACAGGGATTATATACCCCATGTGGTAATGATGATGGTAACGGTAATTGTCAGAGTGACGAACTCCAACGTTTAGACAGACGATTGGCAGACGCAGTAGAACAAGAAAGATTGGCAAGGGAAGAGGATGCTAGACAGGGTGTACAAGGTAATCTACAATTTACAGGTGAAACTTTTGTAAACGTTGGTCCATCGGAAAGAACTGTTAGTGCACAAAGAAACGTTGCATCAATACAATTAGAACGTGATATTGTTACTTCGACTCAATTCAATCCAAATCTAGTTGGAACATTACGAGAGTATGCGGATTTGGGTACCGCACTACAGTTAATGGAAATTAATCCTGCACGTATGATGAAAAGATTGAATTTAGATTCAACCGCAGCAGAGGAAGGTAGAACTCCTTCAAAAGCACACGCATTTAACAGTTCTAATCTTACAAAAACTATTGTCGATGTTACACTACCTGGTATTGGTGGTATTAACCTATTCCAATCATTTTTAGTTGACCGTATACCATCTATTATTGACCGTGGATTTTATGTCGTAACAAAAATCACACACGAATTTAGTTCACAAAATGGATGGATTACCAAGATACAAGGACGCTTTAGATATAGACCAAAAGCAGCAGAATCCAGAGCACCGACATCACCATCAACGGGTACCGCAGGTACATCGGGTGCGTCTGGTACCTCTGGTAGAGTAGCATCAACTCCTACCACCCGTCCATCGGTTACTTCACGTTCGGCAAACCCAGCGAATGCTCCGATGAGAAATACAACCGTAAATAATCGCCCCTCAAGTTTTGACGCGTTCCGTAATCCATTCGGACGATAAATATGACAACACCATATAGTACTCGCCCAAAAATAACTCAAGTTGATGTACGTAGCGGATTTGTTACCCGGTATTTTGTAAGGCATATTTCTACTAAGTTGATAACTGAAGTAGATAAAAAGCAGTATGAAGCGTTCAAGACAAACGTATTATATGAACGTGTAGAATTTCCTTGGGTTATCACGGGGTTTGCAAATGATACACTATCATCGGATGGTACAATTATCTATGGAGCAAAACATAAGAATACAGTGACCGCAGTATTTTATGACAAAAACATGCCCGGGTTAACTAGATTATTGTCTAATCCATTAGAAGGATTTCAAGGGGTTGACAATAGAGTGGATTGATAGTATATTTAAATTATAATATATTATTGAGGAACCAATGGTTATTACGACACAAGCAGAACTAGAATATTTGACCAACCGCCTTCGGGGTGAGACTACTTATGTCTATCCCGTGGCGGTTGACGCATTTCTACACTCTTCACAGAATCGTGTTGCTTTACTCCATTTCCTCTTTGATGATGGAACCTCGTATACTGTGTCGGTCAATCATCCCGATGCCCCACACTTTCAGATGGACCTGAGTGATGCATATAAGTTGGTCACCCTTCATAAAAAAGAATTACAACAACTGACTAATGCAAAGAATGTAGTTGACTTGGCATCGTTGATACATTTGAATGGGGATGTGATTCCGTTGTATCGGGAATACTACACGATGGCGATGCACCAGATTAAGAGCCAGTTCAAGTTCAAGAATCTCCATTACAGTATCCCGTTGACTTCGTGGATAGAAACCGCAGAGGCGTTCTTACAACACTGTAAGCATATGTACGACCGATGCCAGTCCACGGAACAGACATCTGCGTTTGAATTCATTAATCAGATTACCATTCCTACGTTGACCAAGATTGAGCAAGCAGGACTCTGGACTACTGACAATCAGTTCGTGTATTCTGATTATAACATCTACACTTCTACAGGTCGTCCGAGTAATGCGTTTGGTGGAATCAACTTTGCCGCTCTCAATAAGAACGATGGTACCCGTGAGAAGTTCGTCAGTCGGTTTGGGGAGAATGGTACTCTTGTCCAGTTTGACTATGAGGCATTCCATCTTCGTCTTGCGGCTGACCTTATCGGATATAAACTCCCAGAAAGTTCCGTTCACGAATTCCTTGCCAAACAGTATTATGGGACAGATAATATTACCGAAGAACAATATGAAGAATCCAAGTCCCGCACGTTCGGATTGATGTATGGATATAGTGACGATACAGGTGGTGTAGAGTTCTTCCAAAAGCTCAAGGAGTACTCGTCTGATTTGTGGGAGAAATACCGTCAGAATGGATTTGTATTGTCAGGAACGGGTCGCAAAGTGACTGTATTTGACCCCACCAGTAATAAGGTGTTTAACTATATGATGCAGTTGACGGAGACTGAAGAAGCGATTGCCAGAGTAAACGGAGTTTGCCAGTATTTGGATATGTTCAAATCCAAGGTCATTCTGTATACTTATGACGCTATTCTACTGGATGTCCACAACGATGAATTGGATATTATGGGGAATGTCGCAGAAAAACTCAGTAAAGGTGGATATCCTGTCCGTCAATATCGTGGTCACAATTATAACCAAATTTCTCTATACAAAATATAATTTATTGAATACATTTTGATACTTATAAGAAGTCGGTTAACAGTCTTATGAGTACTATATGAACGAAACTCAATTGTTATGCACGTTTATAGCAGCTGATAAGTTGGATGAAAATGTAAATCTTATTAAGAATTCTTATACACTAGCGTTCAACAACGTGTATGTTCTTGAAAATATTGATGACCCAAATCAACTTATATTAACATATAATATCGTAGTGGGTTCATTAAAAGAACATTACGCACCACCAGCTTCCACTATATCCGTACACAGAAAGAAGCAAACAAATACAATATATACGATTAATGCATTAAACGCATTAATAGCAAGTAAAAATGGTGGTAAAATAGATAAGTCCTATAAGATTGATTGGGATGAATTAAAGAATTCTATTTTAGTTACCGCACATGGTCAATTAAAAATAGTTAAAACCAAAATAAAAGAAATATTAAACTTTTAGTAAGTAGGGACTTGACAAACTAAACAAAGCGTGGTATACTTCTTCCTACTTGGGGTATATCACAATAAACACCCTTAAACATTTTAAACGAGGTAAACAGTATGGCGCTAGACATCAATGCACTAAAGAGTAAGCTTAACAGTTTCAAGCGAGTTGGCGGTGGGGACCGCGATACCGCTATCTGGAAGCCGAAGGAAGGAAAGACAGTCATCCGTATCGTTCCGTGGAAGGACAACCCCGAGAATCCCTTTATCGAACTCTACTTCCACTATTTGGGCAATAAGACCCATCTCTCACCACTTTCATATGGCAACCGTGACCCGATTGCGGAGTTTGCTGACGCACTGAAGTCAGACCAGACCCGTGACCCGAAGGAGCGTTATGCCGAGGCTCGTCCGTTCATGCCGAAGCTCCGTACCTATATCCCTGTCATCGTTCGTGGTGAAGAGGACAAGGGCGTTCGTTTCTATTCGTTCGGTAAGACGGTCTATCAAGAGCTTCTTTCGTACATCTCTGACCCTGACTACGGTGATATCACCGATGCCAAGACTGGTCGTGACATCGTAGTTGAGTATATTCCGAAGGAAAAGAGCGATACCAACTTCGCCAAGACTTCGGTGAAGGTCAAGCCAGCTCAGACTCCGCTTTCGTCTGACCCAGCTCAAATGAAGTTGTGGATGACGGAACAGCCGGATATCAAGGAGCTTTATTCTGAGCCAACCTACAATGAGCTGAAGGTCGTACTTGAAAAGTATCTCGACCCCGATAATTCAGTCATCACTCCAGCCCGTGAGGCTGAGGAACCTAAGGCGGTGACCGCTACCGCCGCAGCTCCGAAGGAGAACGTCAAGAACGCTGTTGATGCGTTTGACGAGTTGTTCAACGATTAATTAACCAAAGACACGCTGTGTGCTAGGTAGCCTCAGAACTACCTAGCGCCTGCGTGTTTTGTTACATAAGGTACATATTATGCCACCAAAGAAAGCTGCTATCGCAGAAGATGTAAAAGCAAAAAAGAAGCCAGTCCCATCGGCAGACCGCGATGAACTGGCACAAGTTATCGCAGATAGCTTGAACAAGTTATACAAGGATGGGCAAGTCGCTTATTTCTTGGATGGTCAAGAGGAAACCCCGACTGATTTGACAGATTTTATTTCGACGGGAAATACAATGTTGGATATCGCAATCAGTAATCGTCCGTATGGTGGAATCGCCGCTGGTCGTATTACTGAGTTGACTGGATTGGAAGCATCTGGTAAGTCACTCGTCGGTGCGTCACTTATCGCAACCACACAGAAGCGTGGTGGTGTTGCGGTTCTGATTGATACCGAAAATGCAGTGAACGATGAGTTCTTCTCCGCAGTTGGTGTGGATATGAAGAAGCTCGTATATGTCCAACACGATACCGTTGAAGATATTTTCGATTCTATTGTCAACATAATTGAGAAGGTTCGTGCCTCTGGGAAGAAGGATAAGTTGGTCACGATTGTGGTTGACTCCGTTGCCGCCGCTTCTACTAAGACAGAAATGGCAGCAGACTTCAATAAGGATGGTTACGCAACTGCGAAGTCCATCATTATCAGTAAGGCAATGAGAAAGATTACGAACCTTCTTGGTCGTGAGAAGATTGCACTTGTATTTACGAACCAACTCCGTTTGAAGATGAACGCTCCTGCGTTCTCTGACCCATACACTACGTCTGGTGGTAAGGCAATCGGATTCCACGCTTCAACTCGTATCCGTCTGTCACAAGTCGGTAAGTTGAAGGATTCGGCTGGAAATATTATTGGTATCACCACGAAGGCGGTTATCACCAAGAATCGTTTGGGTCCGCCGTATCGTGAAGCTGAATTCAACATTTACTTCAATCGTGGTATTGATGACTACAGCAGTTGGTTGGATGTGTTGAAGGAGAACGGCATCGTCAAGCAATCTGGTGCATGGTATTCCTATGAGGACGAGAAGTTCCAATCAAAGGAATTTCCAGCCTTCCTCGAAGCCGACCAAGAACGTAAGAGTACGTTGTATGACAAGATTTGTGAAGCACTTATTATGAAGTATGAGAAGGACTTCGACCCATCTGCGGTTAACAAGGAAGCTGCAGAGGATGAGGACGAAGTATCACCATCCAAAAAGCAACTACTAAATGACTGATTTATTGAAGGTGTTTGATAGTATGCAGTTTGACAATAAGGACATTGGGTATAATTCCCGTGTCCTTATTGTTGACGCACTCAACACATTTATGCGGAGTTATGCCGCTATTCCCACATTAGATGAAGATGGTAATCATATTGGGGGAATGGCTGGATTTATGAAATCTTTGGGGTTTGCTATTCGTAGTTTCAAACCTACCAGAGTCGTACTCGTATTTGATGGAAAGGGTGGGTCACAACGTAGACGGAAGATTTATAAAGAATATAAGGCAAATCGGAAACCACCGACTCGTCTGAATCGTTCCTATGATATGACTACGGATGAACAAGAACGGGAGAATATGAAGTGGCAGTTGGTGTCACTTGTAGAAATGGTGGAATGTTTACCAGTTTCTATTCTTGCGTTGGACAATATCGAAGCAGACGATACTATCGCATACTTCTCAGAGTTGGTCACCAAGAATGGTGGTACCAGTATCATTTATTCTACGGATAAAGATTTCTTACAGATGGTAAGTGATAGCGTTAAGCTATACAATCCAGTCAAGAAGAAAACATTTGATATAGATATTGTAATGGAAACATATGGTGTTCACCCATCCAACTTTGTATTCTATCGTTCATTACTTGGTGACAAGAGTGACAATATTGATGGAATCAAGGGTGCTGGTGAGAAAACTGTATTAAAGTATATTCCAGAATTGGCTGACCCAAATATTGAGGTCAATTTGGATTTAATTGAACAGAAATATGCTGATATTAAAAAGAAGCCAAAGCTGGTAGAAAATATACTGGATAATACCAGTATAGTAAATAGAAATTTGCAATTAATGAATTTGCACGATGTGGATATTAATATTGATGCAAAGATGAAAATATTACATAAATACGAAGAAGGATGCCCTCCAATTCGGAAGTCGGACTTGACAAGACTGATGTTTCGTACTAATATTATTAGTAGTATTCAGAATTATGATGAATGGATAACATTTACTTTTACGCCTTTAGCGAGATATCATGGTAGACCATAAGAATTACGACAAGAATGTAGATACGTTGGCAAAATTCGGACCTAGTTTCCAAGCGAAAGCTGTGGCGGCTATGTTGAACTCTCCTGATTTCCTTGCTCAATCCTATGACGTTATCAATCCAAACTTCTTTGAGTTGGATGCGAATCAGTGGATTGTTGCGACTACGTTAGAATATTTTGACGAGTATAAGACATTACCTACGTTGGAAGTATTCAAGGTGGAGATGAACAAGGATGTCAAGGACGATACGTTACGTACTGGTATCGTGGAATCGCTTCGTAGTATCTTCCAAAAGATGAACGATAACGATTTGGATTATGTTCAAGATAGTTTCCTTGATTTCGCTAAGAATCAAACCTTAAAGTCTGCCATCATTAAGTCGGTGGACCTTCTGCAGATTGGTCAATATGGTGAAATCAAAGTTCTTGTTGATAATGCTCTTCGGAGTGGTCAACCCAAGACTGTTGGTCACGATTGGAAAAAGGATTTCGAGAAACGATTATTGAAGGACGCCCGTGATACGATTCCGACTGGATGGGATGCTCTTGATTCCCTTATCGGTGGTGGATTGGCTGGTGGTGAACTTGGAGTCGTTATCGCTCCGTCTGGTGTCGGTAAGAGTTGGGCACTCGCAACAATTGGTGCGAATGCATTGAGGCAAGGTAAAAAGGTTGTTCATTATACCTTGGAATTGAATGAAAATTATGTGGGACTTCGGTACGATACGATTTATACTGGTATTGAGCCTGGAAAGATTCCAGAGAATCCTGAATTGATTAAGGATTTGGTGGAAACGATTAAGGGTGAAATTATCATTAAGTATTATCCCGCTCGTACTATTACATCTCATACGATTCAGGCTCACGTTCAACAGATGGCATCGTTGGGATTCAAGCCAGACCTCATCATCGTTGATTATGCAGATTTGATGAGTGCGAACGCCAGAACCGATGCACGATATCAAGAGTTGGGTGCAGTTTATGAAGAACTTCGTGGATTGGCTGGTGAATTGCAGGTTCCGATTTGGACGGCTTCACAGACTCAGAGAAGTGCGTTACAAGACGAAGTGATTCAGGCGGACAAGATTGCAGAATCGTATTCCAAGATTATGACAGCCGACTTGGTACTCTCAATCTCTCGGAAACTAGAGGACAAGGTTCATAAGACGGGTCGCGCTCATATCATCAAGAACCGATTTGGTGGAGATGGTCAAACGTTCCCGATGATTATTGACGCAAGTGTAGGTAAGATAGAGATTTACGACGAATCCTCCGCAAAGGGGATTATGTTGAAGAAGCAGATGGAAAATGGTGAAACGGTTACGAAACAAAACCTCGCAAAGAAACTATTAGAGATGGATTTGGATTAAAAAATATCGTTGGGTAATCACCGATTTTTTCACGTAACACAGTAGTATTTATTTAACCCCAAACCCCTAACGATTTTGGAGTAAGAAGTATGCAACTAGAGTCAAAGATATTGTCAGAAATTACAACGTTTATGAAATATGCGAAGTATCTTCCAAAGAAGCAACGCCGTGAAACGTGGAAGGAACTCGTAGATAGAAATAAAGCAATGCATTTAGAGAAGTTCCCAAAGTTAGAAAAAGAAATTGAAGCAGCATACGAATTTGTGTATGATAAGAAGATACTTCCATCCATGCGGTCACTCCAATTCGCAGGGAAGCCAATTCAAATCAATAATGCACGTTTGTACAATTGCTGTTTCCTTCCAATCAATCACACAGACGCATTTAGTGAAGTGATGTTCCTTCTTCTTTCTGGAACGGGTGTGGGTTATTCCGTACAGAAGAATCATATTGAACAACTTCCACCAATCAACAAGCCAGTCAAGTCACGCCGTTATCTCGTCGGTGACAGTATTGAAGGTTGGGCAGATGCGGTCAAGATGCTCGTAGAAGCATATATGAAGGGGAAGGCATTACCAGTTTATGATTTCTCAGATGTTCGTCCAAAGGGTGCATTATTACTCACCTCTGGTGGTAAGGCACCTGGTCCAGAACCACTCAAGGATGCACTTCACAACATCCAAAAGATTTTCGACCGTAAGCAAAATGGTCAACAACTTACCACACTCGAAGTGCACGATATTCTGTGCTTCATCGCTGATGCAGTTCTTTCTGGTGGCATTCGTCGTTCCGCAATGATTTCATTGTTTGATTTGGATGACGATGATATGTTGACCTGTAAGTTCGGCAACTGGTGGGAAACCAATCCACAGCGTGGTCGTTCCAATAACTCTGCAGTTATCGTTCGTCACAAGATTGAAAAGGAAGTATTCTTAGAACTTTGGAAGAAGATTGAAATGAGTGGTTCTGGTGAACCTGGATTCTTCTTCACAAATGATGCAAATTGGGGATTGAATCCTTGTGCAGAAATCTCACTCCGTCCATTCCAGTTCTGTAACCTCACCACGATTAATGCCGGTGACATCAAGGACCAAGATGATTTCAACGCACGTGCGAAGGCAGCAGCATTCATTGGAACATTACAAGCAAGCTATACTAATTTTCACTATTTGAGAGATATATGGAAGAGAACAACGGAAAAGGAAGCACTCATCGGAGTGTCGATGACGGGTATCGCTTCGGGCACCGTCCTGAATTTAGATATGAAAGAAGCAGCCAACGTGGTGAAGGAAGAGAATGCACGTGTGGCGGAAATGATTGGGACAAACAAGGCTGCGAGAACCACCACTGTCAAGCCCGAAGGAACCTCATCTCTAGTATTAGGAACTTCCTCTGGCATTCACGCTTGGCATAATGATTTCTACATTCGTCGTATCCGTGTAGGTAAGAACGAAGGTATCTATCAATATCTTGCAGACAATCATCCAGAAATCGTGGAAGATGAATTTTTCAAGCCGAAGCAACAAGCAGTTATCTCTGTTCCACAAAAGGCACCAAAGGGTGCAATCACCAGACAAGAATCTGCACTTGACCTTCTTGGACGTACCAGTAAGGTATGGAAGGAATGGGTAAAGGCTGGTCATCGTAAGGGTGAGAACAAGAATAACGTATCCGTCACCGTCACCATCAAGCCAGACGAATGGGTTGGTGTTGGAGAATGGATGTGGGACAATCGTGAGAACTTCACCGCATTAAGTGTTCTGCCGTATAGTGACCACAGTTATATGCAAGCTCCATTCGAAGATATCACCGAAGAACAATACAAGGAAATGGTCGGTCACTTACATAAGATTGATTTGACCAAGGTGGTTGAAGTCGAAGATAATACCGACCTCGCAGGTGAAGTTGCTTGTGGTGGTGGTGGATGTGAGGTGCAATAATGCAGGAACTCACGTTACAAGAATTTGAAGAAAAGTTGGCATCCAAGGAGCCGTTCGTGGTAGATTTCTGGGCTCCTTGGTGCCCAACCTGCATCGAAATGTTACCTATGGTGGAAGAAGTGGCAAATGAATCCACTGTTCCATTCTATAAGGTAAATGTAGATGAACAACCAGAACTGAAAGAGAAGAATCGTATTAAGGCGATTCCGATGTTAATGTTCTATAAGGATGGACGGACGCGGGAATTCCTTTACGGAAAAAACGATAAGACAAAAATTGAGCAAAAGTTGAATCGTATCAAGTGAGGTTATTATGATAATTGAGTTGACACCAGAAATATTCTTTGAGCAGATTAACAAAGAAGGTCCATTACACGTGGTTATGCATTATGGTGCAACGTGTGGTCCGTGTAAGGCCACTATGCCACATTATATACTTCTAGAAAAACACTTCGAAGAATATAATATTAAAAATGTAAAATTCTACACGTTTCATCAATGGCAAAAGGAATATAAACAATTTATTGAAGATAATAACTTAAAAACAAACGGCGTACCAACATTCCGATACTATTATATGGGAGAAAAGTTACATGAGGTTACCTCTGGGTATGGTGACCCTAATGTTATGAAGAAAGTGGTTATGGAAGTTATAGAAGGAATAGAACAAACAATGGGGAGCTTTGATTTATATGCGAGTTAAAAGATTAACGGACAGAGCACAATTGCCAACCAAAGCACATCTTGGGGATTTAGGATACGATTTATATGCAAACGAAAGTGCAGCAATATTTCCAAGTGAAACGAAAGTTGTTAAGACAGGAATCGCTATCCAATTTCCAGAAGGATATGGTGGATTTATCAAGGACCGTTCCTCTGTGGCTACAAAGAAAGGATTATTTACTGTGGCTGGTGTTATTGATAATGGGTATATTGGTGAAATTTGTATAGCCCTCCACAACGGAACGGATAGTTTAATTCACGTTGCGCCAGGTGAAAAGATTGCTCAACTTGTTCTGATTCCAACCGTAGATTTCAAGGTTGAAGAAGTGGACGAAGTAATATCTGCTGATTTCCGTGGAGAAGGGGGGTTTGGTTCGACGGGAACTTGATATTTATAGGAAACCCTTAACCGAGAATGTCGCATGAGAGTTTATGTCACGGCGTAAGAATGGTAAGAAGGTTTCCTCATTAAATACAATAGAAACAAAGGTTGCAACAATATTAGAATCATTGAATGTCCCGTTTGAACAACAAGTATCAATTGACCGCTACACGGTTGATTTCCTTATAGACAAGAAGTATATTGTGGAATGTTATGGTGACTTTTGGCACTGTAATCCCCACCAATATACTTCTTCGTATTTTAATAGGGGTAAAAAGAAAACCGCAGAAGAAATCTGGAAACGGGATATGAAACGGAAAGAACAATTTGAAAAAATGGGTTATAAATTCCTCTGCCTATGGGAAAGTGATATTAGGAATAACCCCAAGATTGTCAGGTCTAAAATCAAAAAGATAGGAGTTGACAAACTCAAAGAACAATAGTATATTTCGGTTATGACTTTACTACTCATCTTCAGTGCACAAGTATTATTCAATATTTTTAAAGTATTGGAAATACGATATACACTACAGCACAATGTAACCAGACTTTTATTCAATTCTGTTTGGATAAATCTGGTTGCATTGGCATCTACCTTCTTTTCTATTGACGGGTTGTTAAAAGGTAACTTTGTCATTATATTATTTTATATATCAGGTAGTGTGGTGGGTAAGTATATCGGCATGAAAATTGAGATTACTAAGTCAACGAAGAAGCGGAAAGGATTCAACATACTCGAATATTTCTGAGGTTATATGTATCAAGCAATTTATATTGAACGTGGTGAAGGATTTGGAAATGACACCGTGCATCTCTGGGACGATGAGCTGGGTTATAAAACCATTCCCTATAATAAATTTGACTATGCGTACAAGCCAGACCGGAGTGGTACGTATATCAGCATGACGGGTGTAAAACTCGCAAAGGTCAAGCGGTATAAGCGAGATGACCCGAATCTATTTGAGAGCGACCTTCCCCAAGAGACTCGCGTTCTCACCGACCTATATCTCAACGAAGATGAGCCTTCCAAGGGACACAAGTTGATGTTTTTCGACATCGAAGTGTCTATGGAAAATGGTGTGCCAAATATTGAGAATCCGAATAATGAAGTTACCTCTATTGCCGTGTATGATGCAATTACACAGCAATATACGGTATTGGTCTTGGATAAGACGGGTACACATCCAAGTTATGAGAAAGAAAATATCAATGTTGTGATGTATGGGTCTGAGTTGGATTTGTTGTATGGATTTATTGATTTGTATGAGCAAATTGGCCCGACAATTATCACTGGGTGGAATAGTGACCACTTCGATATCCCATATCTATATAATCGGTTGAAGCAGCAATGTGGACCAAATACAGCTGGTCGGTTAAGTCCGATTGGTAAAATTAAGTATTCAAAGTTCCGCGGTCGATATCAGATTGCTGGTGTATCTTCGCTCGACTATCTGACTCTTTATAAGAAGTTTACTTATACTCAGCAACCGAATTATCGCTTGGATACAATTGGTAGGTTGGAAGTGGGTATGGGAAAGGTTGATTACGAAGGTTCGTTGGATGAATTATTCCGCGATGACTTGAACAAGTTTATCGAATATAATCTTCAAGACGTGCGTATTATCGTGGAGATGGACAAGAAGCTCAAGCTGATTGAGCTCGTCCGCGGTATCTGTCATTTGGGTCACGTATCATATGAAGATTATTGGTTCAGTTCAAAGTTCTTGGAAGGAACCATCGTCACTTATCTTCATCGGAAAGGTATTATTGTGACGAACAAGCCCGCTGGTGGTCGTGAGATGATGGACAATAAGGTGGAGAACGATGAGGAGGGATTTGCTGGTGCGTTCGTGAAGGAACCTGTGCCGGGGTTGTATGAGTGGGTATATTCCCTCGACTTACAATCGCTGTATCCGTCCATCATTATGAGTCTCAACATCAGTCCAGAAACGAAGATTGGGTTCGTAACCAACTGGAATGTAGACAAGCACATGAATGAGCAGCTGGCTGAATATCTCATCCGTGGGACCAACGATGATGATGTGGTCAGATTGTCACGTGAAGCATTCTTGAAGTATATGAAGATGGAAAATCTGATGATTAGTTCCAACGGCGTGTTGTATAATGGAAACGGTGTTGGGATTATTCCAGAGGTGCTTGACCGCTGGTTTGCTCAACGTGTGGAGTTTAAGAACACGATGAAGAAGTATAAGAACGAGGGGAATACAGAACTAGCAGAATATTATGACAGACGCCAACACATCCAAAAGATTTTCTTGAATTCATTGTATGGTGTGCTGGGACTTCCCATCTTCCGATTCTTTGATATTGATAATGCTCTTGCCGTTACCGCATCGGGTCAAGATGTGATTAAGAAATCTGCGGCATTCGCTAATGAACTCTATCAAACCAAGTTGGGTACCCAAGAAGATTATTGTACCTACATTGATACCGATTCGTTGTATTTCTCAGCAACCCCATTGATGCCAGAGAATGGTGGAAAGGACTTCACCATCAAGCTCGCTCGTGCGATGGAAAAGAAGTTGAATGAATATTATGATGTGATGGCACAAGACTTGTTCTTCTGTAAGAATCATCGGTTACACATCAAGGGCGAGTCGGTCGCAGAAACCGCGGTCTGGATTGCTAAGAAGCGATATACGATGAATGTGGTCTATGATTTGGAATCCAACCTTGATGTCGCAAACAAAATGAAGGTGAAGGGATTGGATGTGGTCAGGTCGTCGTTCCCACCAGCATTCCGTGACTTTATGAATAAGATGATGAAGGATATCTTGAACAAAATTAGCAAGGATACAATTGACAAAAATGTTCTGGATTTCCGTGATTCAATGAATGGAATGAGCTATTTGGACGTTGCCAGAAATACTGCGGTCAAGAATATTTCTGAATATTCCACTAGCGGGAAACTCAATGACTTCCAGAAGGGAACCCCAGCTCACGTGAAGGCGGCATTGACGTATAACGCCTTGTTGAAGCATTTCAAGTTGGAAAACCGATATGAGAAGATTACGGATGGCGCTAAGGTCAAGTGGTTGTATCTGAAGCAGAATCCGTGGAATCTCGAAGCGGTGGCGGTCAAGGGATATAATGACCCGCCAGAAATCGTTGACCTAATAAATACTTATATTGATTATAATGCATTATTTGAGAACGAATTACAAAAGAAATTAGAAGATTTTTATTCGGCATTAAAATGGGGTAATATACCCACCGAAATTAATCAGAACGCTCAGGAATGGTTTAGTTTCTGATACATATATATTCACCCCTTGCGTCGCGTCACCCATAGGAGGGACGCGGTTAAAGAGACTCTTTTATGAGAAAAATGTTGGGAATTCTTTTAGCAACTGCGATGTTGTCTAATCCACTCTACGCGCAAATCACAAGTGGAATCCTTCGTGGGACAGTAAAAGATGTTACAGGTAGTACAATTGAAAATGCAAATGTTACTGTGGTATTTGTTCCAACCAACCAAAGAATTGTTACGAAAACTACAACTGAAGGACGATTCGTATTATCGAATCTAAAGCCAGGCGGTCCTTACTCCGTATCGGTGACCGCACTTGGGTTCCGTCCAAAGTCTACAGACAATCTAACAGTTCGTTTGGGTGAAGCAACTACAGCAGATTTAGAGATGGAAAAGATTGTGGTTACATTAGACCAAGTATCGGTAGTGGCTGACTTGGCTGCACAAGCACGTAAGGATGGTGTCACCGCACAATTGAATCACGAAAAGTTACAAGTGTTACCTACACTATCACGCAGTCTCCAAGATATGACCCGTATGACTCCACAAGGAAATGGAGTATCATTTGCTGGGTCAAACTATCGGTATAACAACCTCACGATTGACGGTGCGACATCGAATGACGCATTCGGTTTCAGTCAATCATCAGGTCAATCCACAGCATCCGTTCCAACAGGAACACCTGGGTCATTATCCAGAACCCAACCCATCTCACTTGATGCTATCGAACAAGTGTCTGTGGTTATCGCACCATATGATGTGAAGATTGGTAATTTCACAGGTGGTAGTGTAAACGCAGTGACTCGTTCGGGAACCAACAGAACTGAAGGGTCAATTTATAGTTTCGGTCGCAATCCACAAATGATTGGTAATGGTATCTCTGGACGTATCCCCACTACCTTCCGTGAGTTGCAAAATGGTGCACGTATTGGTGGTCCTATCATTAAGAATAAGTTATTCTATTTCGCAAACGTAGAAATCTCTCGTCGCACTGACCCTGTACTATTTGCTCCTGGTACTGGTGGTGCATTAGCGACTGAAGCAATCGCACAACAAGTCCGTGATAGTTTGGTATCATTCGCCGCACGTTCTGGTGTTCCAAACTTTGATGCAGGAACATTCGGTGCATATAATGTTAATGCAAATAGTGAAAAGTATTTCGGTCGTTTAGATTGGAATATTGGTAATTCCATTCTCACCGTTCGTAGTAACTATGTGAATGCCATCGCAGGAAACTTGGAACGTGGTCAAGCACTGAACAAGTTGGCATCACAAGACTTTGACCATTTGAGTCAAACCACGAATACGGTTGCAGAATTGAAGTCACAACTTGGAACAGGAGTATCCAATAGTTTGTTATTGGGATATTCTCTTGTTGAGGACCACAGAAATCCGTATGGTTCTGTATACGCTCCACAAATTGAAATCCAAGACATTCAATTCGGTCAAATCAACGCAGGAAGTGACCGTGAAGGTGTGGTGTATCGTACTCGCAGTCGTACCTTTGAATTCACAAACAATTTAACGTGGTCAAAGAATAATCACACGATTACTGTAGGAACTCACAACGAATTCTACAACATTCAATATACCTTCGTGAACGGATATGCAGGTCGTTGGCAATATGCAAATCTCGCATCATTCTTCGCAAATAGACCGAATCGTATCCGTGCCACATTTGATTTAACGGATAACAGTTTAGATTATGTGTTGAACAATCCTGGTGCGAACTTCAATATCGCAGTTCCAAGTGTGTATATCCAAGATGAAGTTGCTATCACCGATGCACTAAAGGTATCCGCAGGTGTTCGTGCAGATTGGAACATTATGGATACTCCAACACAAGCAGAGGCATTCACCAATCTGACCTTGACGAATGGAGCAAAACCATACAGCACCGTGACCAACGATTATGGTCGTAGTTTATTGATTGGTCCACGATTCGGATTCAGTTGGCAAAAGGATAGAGTCACCTATCGTGGTGGTATTGGATACTTCCAAGGTCGTATGCCATTCGCATGGTACGCATATCCATTCATTCATAACGGATTAGTGGTGGGGAATATTGATACTCGTCCAACCACAACTGTTCCGTTGATTGTGGACCCACTCCGTCAAAGTACATTAAGTAGTACAACGACATATGAAATGAATGTGATTGGCAACAATTATGTTCAACCACAAATGCGCAGAATGAACTTGGCAGCAGATATCAAACTTCCATATGACGCATTATTGGTAATGGATTGGACATACACCAAGACCTTAAACGATATCGTATTTACTAATATCGGATTACCCGCACCAGCAGGAAATCTCGCAGGCGGTGACCGTAGACCTGTTTACACCACCACTCGTTTGAATACAACCACATCCAATCCATACACTTCAGTATTCGCACTTAACAATACAAACTTAGGACACCGCTATAATATCACAGCAAACTTAAGTAAGAAGTGGAATTACTTTGATGCGATGGTCGCATACAGTTATGGAGAAGCAAAGGATTTGGCAAATGGTCAACGCAACTCATTCCAATCCCACGTAGAATACAATCAATTGGTGAAGGGTAATCAATATGACCTTACGTGGTCTAACTTTGATATCCGTCACCGATTTGTAGGAACGGGAACGTGGACCTGGAAGAAGAACACCACCATTTCCGCAGTTTATACGGGCGCATCGGGTTCACCATTCTCGTATGTTTATTCTGGTGATTTGAATGGTGACGGGTCAAGTCATAATGATTTGATTTACATTCCTCGTAATATTGATGAAATCAAGTTAGTTCCATCTGCTCGTCCTACGGGTCAAGTAGATACCAGAACCCCAGCACAAATCTGGGCAGACCTTGATGAATTCATTCGTAATGACCCATATCTTTCTGGGCATCGTGGAGAATATGCACGACGAAATGGAGCACGTACTCCGTGGAACCATCGTGTAGATGTTCGTATCACACAAGATGTCACAAAAGGTATTTTGAAGAATACGCAGGTCACATTTGATATTACCAACTTTGGTAATTTACTTAATGAGAATTGGGGTAAGTTTTATTTCGTCCCAAACCTCAATAATCAAAATGTGTACCCACTCCAATATCGTTCAGGTCGTGGTGTGAATAGCGTTCCAACCTTTAGTTTTGACCCAATGAAGAATACCTATCAGACGGACGATTTGATGTCTCGTTGGCAAATGCAAATGGGAATCAGAGTAAACTTCTAATTAATACTTTATAATAAAGACACTTGACAAAATAGGGGGCATATGATATATTTCATATGTCCCTTATTTTTGGAGGTAACTAATGGGTTGGCTTGGTGTGTGGTTGAGCAGAGGTAACGCCGGATGGGTGTCTGCTGCGATTGGGTTCGCTATCATCATATATCTGATTATCACAGAGGACTAAGATGCTATTCAAGATTGGTGTAGTTCTTATTGGTGGGTTCGCAATCTTCACCTTATTGAGTGCAATATATGCCCACATCAGTTATGCCCTTATGAAGATGGATGAGGAGCGTGACGTATGAATATCGGACTAAAGATTTTTGTCGTTAGTACTATCATTATGTTCATCCTCGACAGGGTTATCAAATGAAAATCGTAAAGTCAAGTGATTGGTTGATTTCCGAAAACAAGAATGGTGGTGAGAAGTTCTGGCGGTTGCATATCGTCAAGGACGGAAATGATTATTATACCCAGACTGAATGGTATCAGATTAGTAAGACGGGTCGTGAGACAAAGAAGCAGATGTCTGAACCCTACTTTGCTGAACCCACGAATGTCGGTCGGTCAAACGAACGGAATTCGCAAGAGCAGGCAGAGTTTGAGTTTGACGCCGTTATCAAGAAGCAGAAGGACAAGGGATTCCGTGCGAAGGGTGAACGGAAGAATGTCCGTCCCATGCCGATGCTCGCCCACAAGTTCGTTGACCATAAGAGTAAGGTGAGTTTCCCCGCATATATCCAACCGAAGCTCAACGGCATGCGGATGCTGTTTGACGGAGAGAACGGATGGAGCAGAGGGAACAAGGAAGTGATTCCCGAAGTCATTCAGCACTTGAAGTTTGACACCGAAGGGTATATCTTGGATGGTGAGTTGATGTTACCGAACAACGTTCTCTTGCAGGAGAGCATGAAGGCTATCAAGAAGTATCGTCCAGAGTTGTCCTCACAACTACTCTACCATGTGTATGACATCGTGGATGATAGTATGCCGTTCTCGCAACGACATGAGATTATTCAAGACTTGGTTGCTAACGCACCTGAAAATGTCAAGATTGTCAAGACTGTTCGTGCGAACGACGAGTCGCAAGTCGCTCATCTCCACCAGTTGTTCGTGCAGGATGGATACGAGGGAACGATGATTCGTGACCCGAAGATGCATTATGAGATTGGTAAGCGTTCGTATTCACTACTTAAACTAAAGGACTTCGTAGATGCAGAATATCGTATTGTTGCTGTTACTGATGGGGACGGTAGTGATGTTGGGCTCGCCATTTTTGAATTGGAGACTGATTCT
>Ga0315903_10002323_pt1 | contig 28120 bp, 19 predicted proteins | sample LakEriMetagenome_7_FD_203524 | JGI IMG/M metagenome (GOLD analysis project Ga0315903, IMG submission 203524) | Freshwater fungal communities from buoy surface, Lake Erie, Ohio, United States - Buoy 2 MA119 | ecosystem: Environmental > Aquatic > Freshwater > Lake | place: USA: Lake Erie, Ohio... | reverse complement strand
GGTTGAGGACCTCGAAGATCTTCTCCTCCACCTTGGGAAGGCGCATCTGGGGGTTCTCGGACTCGCTGCGCACGACCGTCTCTCGGCTGAGGAAGAAGGTGACCTGCATCGGGTCGTAGGCGATCCCGAGATCCTCGAAGGCGGCGGTGAGGACGGGCTCGACCTGGGCCAGCTCGCGAAAACCGTAGTGGCCGATGACGCGCAGGACGCGGGGGAAGGGCTCGCTCGCCCGCCCGTGGGGCGGGGCGGGGTTGGGCACGCGGTAGGTCAGCTGGACCCGCTCCGCCGCCGGCACGGTGGCGCGGTACTCGTCGATCTTCAGGGTCATCACGAGGATGTGCTCGTGGACGACCTTGTTGTGCTTGAGGTTGTGGGCGAAGGCCATCGGCACGGCCTCGGTGTTGCCGACCATATAGACCGCGACGCCCGAGACCCGGCGGAGCTTCCCGGTGTGGAAGCGGTCCTCCACGCTGTCGATGAAGACGTCGAAGACGTCCTTCTGCTCGTCGAGGGCGAACTTCTTCTTGAGCATCTGGCGACCCCGGTTCCAGATGTACATCACGCTGAAGGCCAGGAAGGCAACGGTCAGGGGCAGCCAGCCGCCGTGCCACATCTTCGGCAGGTTGCCGGTGATGAACACCAGCTCCAGCAGCAGGAAGGGCGCCATCAGCACATAGGCCGCGGCGCCGAGCCCCTTGCGCTTCCGCAGGTACTCGGAGAACAGGATGCTCGTGCAGAGCATGGTCAGGCTGACGGAGATCCCGTAGGCGCCGGCCAGCGCCCCGGAGTTGCGGAACTGCAGGACGGCGAAGGTGCAGCCCGCGAACAGGCCCCAGTTGACCACCGGAAGGTACACCTGGCCGGATTCCTCGCCCGAGGTGTGGAGGATGCGCATCCGCGGCAGGTAGTTGAGCTGGATGGCCTGGGTGGTCATCGAGAACGCGCCCGAGATGAGGGCCTGCGACGCGATGATGGCCGCCATCGTCGCCAGGATGACCAGGGGGATCTGCGCCCAGCCCGGGGCCATGTTGAAGAAGGGATTGAAGAGGGGCTCGCCGACGCGCTCGGGCTGGGCGAGGAACCACGCGGCCTGGCCGAAGTAGTTGAGGAGAAGGGCCGGCAGGACAATGACATGCCAGGTCACTCGGATGGGTCGCCCGCCGAAGTGGCCCATGTCGGCGTAAAGCGCCTCCGCCCCTGTCACCGCGAGGAAAACCGCGCCGATGATGGCGAACGCCATCCCGGGGTCGGTCAGGAACAGCCCGAAGCCCTCGAGGGGGTTGAGGGCGCCGAGCAGGGTCGGCACAACCTCGGCGTGCCTGACGAGGGAGAGGACGCCCAGCGCGGCCAGGGTGATGAACCAAACGAGGGTGACCGGGGCGAAATACGCGCCGACCCGCGAGGTGCCCTTCTTCTGGATGGCGAAGAGGGGGATGAGGATGCCGATTGCCAGCCAGGGGATGACGGCGGCCAGGGTCTCCGTCGCGAACGGGCCTTGGAGCCGCTCATTCGCCTCCTTGATGCCCTCCATGGCGGAAAGGACGGAGATCGCCGGCGTGATCACTCCGTCGCCGTAGAGCAGGGCGGCGCCCACCAGGCCGATGAGCAGCAGGCCGGCTCGCGTTTGCTGGCCCTGGCTGGAGAGCGAAACGAGGGTCATCACGCCGCCCTCGCCCTCGTCGTTGGCCTCCATGACGAGGATCACGTACTTGACGGAGACGACCAGGATGAGCGACCAGATCACCAGGGAGAGGAGGGCGACGACCGGGACCACGCCCCCGTGCTCATGGGCTGCCTTGAAGGTCTCGCGCAGCGCGTAGAGGGGGCTCGTGCCGATGTCCCCGAAGACCACCCCCAGGGTGGCCATGGCGGCCGCCAGGGTCACGGGTTTCGCCACCGAGGTGGCGGGTGAGGGGTCCGGCGAACCCTTCGGGGAGGCTTCCATGGGAAGCCTTGGGAGAATAGGCAGGGCGGGGTGGGGGTCAATCCCGCCCATCCCAAGCGGGCTTGCCTTTTTGTCCCACCTGCAAACAACCCTCTTTTGACCCCTTTCCAAACAAAACAAACATGAATACCCTCCCCCAAGTCCTCCTCCAGGCCGCCCCCGCGGCCGGCCCCTCGGCTGAAGGCAGCCTGATGAGCCTGCTTCCCCTGGTGCTGATGTTCGTGGCGTTCTACTTCTTCCTCATCGCTCCCCAGCGCAAGCAGCAGAAGGCCATCGCCAAGTTCCAGTCCGAGCTGAAGGTCGGCGATTCCGTGATGACCAGCGCCGGCATCTTCGGCAAGGTGGTTTCCATCCAGGACAGCAAGGTGACCGTCCAGGTCGCCGAGGGGGTGAAGCTCGTCTTCCTCCGCACCGCCATCCTCTCCTCCGACGACGCGAAGGCCAGCTAAGCCCTCGCCAAGGAACCCGTCGCCATGACCCTTCGACCCTGGTGGAAGGTCGTCTTCTCCCTGCTGTGCCTCGGCGCGGCTTGCTATGAGATCACGCCCGTCCGCACCGTCCCCCTGGAGGAATTCGCCCCGCGCGCCGTCGTCGGCAGCGCCGAGACTTTCGCTCCCCTGCACCGCGAGGCGACCGAGCGCGTCGCCGCCCACGCCCGCAAGGACGCCTCGGTGCCCGACGCGCGCAAGGCGCCGACGTATTTCCAGGCCCTGCGCGACATCGGCGAGGGCCGCGGCCGCGAGGCCGTCGTCGAGCTGCTGCCCCTGTTCTTCGACCCCGCCACCTTTGTCCGCGAGCCCGAGTTCCAGAAGCGCAACCTGCTTGTGCTCAAGGAGCTCCTGCGGCGCTCCCAGGGCAAGCTGAAGCTCGGCCTCGACCTGCAGGGCGGCGTCGCCTTCACCCTCGAGATCGACACCGAGAGCGCCGTGGCCGAGGCCGCGCGCAACGTCGAGGAGGCCAAGGGACGCCTCGCCGGCCTTGAGGCCGCCAAGGACGAGGCCGGGGCCGCCCGCGCCCGCGAGGCACTGGCCCGCGCCGAGGCCACGCTCGCCGAGCGCTCCGAGCGCGGCGGCATGAGGATGGTCGAGGAGGCCGCCCGCGTGATGGACCGACGCGTCAACGCCACCGGCGTGGCCGAGCCGGTCATCCGTCCCGTCGGCGACCGCATCCTCGAGGTGCAGATGCCCGGCGCCGACGCCGCGAACAACCCCGACCTCATCGAGAGCCTCAAGAAGCCGGCCAAGCTCGAGTTCCGCCAGGTCTACCGCTTCGCCCGCCCCTCCGAGGGCGAGCTCGACCATTCGACCCGCACCCTGCCGGTCAATCCCCGCCTGACCGACTCTCCCGTCGCCCGCTACGAGGTGCTGACCGAGCGCGAGGTCGACCCCCGGACCGGCCAGATCACCCTCAACCGCTACTACGTCGCCACGCGCGCCGAGGCCACGGGCAAGATCATCACCTCCGCCCGCGGGATGAGCAACGACGGCTTCTCCTGGTTCGTCGACATGAAGTTCACCTCGGAGGGCGACCGGCTGTTCGGCGACCTGACCGAGCGCATCGCCTCGCTCAACCGCCCCGGCGAGATGCCCGGCCAGCTGGCCATCGTGCTCGACGGCACCCTGCAGTCGGCCCCGACGGTGCAGCAGGCCATCCGCGGCGGCGGCGCCGTCATCACCGGGCGATTCAGCATGGAGGAGGCCTCCGAGCTGGCCAACGTCCTGAACAACCCGCTCGAGTTCCCGATGCGCACGCTGGACGTGATCTCGGTCGGTCCGACCCTCGCCAAGGACGCGCAGGAGAAGTCGGTCGTAGCGTCCGCGGTCTCGATCGGGTTCATCATCTTCTTCCTGGTCGCCTTCTACGCCTGGGGTGGCGCCTTCGCCTTCCTCTCCATCTGCCTCAACCTGCTGATGGTGCTCGGGGCCATGGCCTACTTCCAGGCCACCATCACCCTGCCCGGCGTGGCGGCGCTCGTGCTGACCGCGGGCATGGCCGTCGACGCCAACATCCTCATCTTCGAGCGCATCCGCGAGGAGCGCGCCCTCGGCAAGGACGCGGTCACCTGCCTCGTGCAGGGCTACGACCGCGCGTTCTGGAGCATCGTCGACGCCAACCTCACCACCCTGCTCACCGCGTTCATCCTGATCGTCATGGGCACCGGACCGGTCAAGGGCTTCGGCGTCACGCTCTCCATCGGCATCTTCGCCACCCTGCTCACCGCGCTCGTGACCTGCCGCGGCCTTCAGGAGCTTTCGGTCCGCTACGGGTTCCTCACCCGGATCTTCGGCCTGCCCGGCATTCGCGCCGACCGTAAGATCAACTTCCTCGGCGCCGCCAAGCCCGCCTTCGCCGTCTCGTGGATCCTCATCCTCGGCGGCCTGGTCTTCCTGGGCGTCCGCGGCAAGGATGCCTTCGGCAAGGATTTCCGCGGCGGCGAGTCGGCCCAGCTCGCGCTGGCCCCCTCCGCCGTGGTCGACACCTCGCGCATCCAGGCGGTGGCCGAGTCGCTCGGCCTGCCGGACACGACGGCGACGACCACCACCCCGCTGGGGGGCGGCGCCCGCACCCTGCGCATCGAGACGGAACTCACCCGCGCCGCGGGGGCGGCGGAGTTCGCCAACGTCGACCGCATCGTCGCCGCGCTGGCGAAGGCCGAGCCCTCGCTCTTCGCCGGCCTCGATTCCTCGCAGCTGGTGCTGTCGCGCGAGGCCATCGGCGCCTCGGTGAGCGACGCGATGGTCGAGAACGCCCTGTGGTCGTTCGTCCTCGCCCTGCTCGGCATCGCGATCTACGTCGGCCTCCGCTTCGAGGTGGGCTTCGGGGCCGGCGCCCTGGTGTCGACGCTGCACGACGTCCTCCTGGTCATCGGGCTTTTCGTGGCCTTTGGCGGCCAGTTCAACGCCTCGATGGTCGCCGCCATCCTCATGGTGATGGGTTACTCGATCAACGACACCATCGTCGTCTTCGATCGCATCCGGGAGAACCTGCGCGAGTCCCCCTCGCGCAGCCTCGCCGACATCCTCAACCTCTCCCTCAACCAGACCCTGCCCCGCACCCTGCTCACCTCGACCACGGTGCTGACCAGCGCCATGGCCCTGTGGGCCTTCGGCGCCGGCGATGTCCGGCTCTACGGCGAGGTCTTCGTCTACGGCGTCATCATCGGCACCTTCTCCTCGGTCTACATCGCCGCGCCCGTCTACTTCTGGTGGCACGGCGGACGCCGCGAGGGGGCCGAGGAGGCCGACCGCGAACGCAAGCACAGCTGGGAAGCCGGGGCTGAGTCGAACTGAGCCCGCATGGAGGCCTGGACCCATCGGGTCGCCGACGCCGCGCGCGTGCGGCGGCTGGAGGAGACCCTGGGGGTTTCCCCCGTCGTCGCCGCCCTGCTCGCGCGCCTCTCGGATGACGACGCCGAGGCGGAGCGCCACCTCCGCCCGCAGCTGGCCCATGTCTCGGATCCCTTCGAGGCGGCCGGGGTGCGCGAGGCCGCCGAGCGCCTGCTCCGGGCGGTCGACGGCCTCGAGCCGGTCGCGATCCTGGGCGACTACGATGTCGACGGCGTGACCAGCACGGCCGCGCTGGTCCACGCCCTGCGCCAGCTCGGCCTGGAGGCCCGCGCCTACGTCCCCCGCCGGCTCGACGAGGGCTACGGGCTCTCCATGGGCGCGATCGACCGGGTCCTCCGGGAGGGTCAGCCCGGCCTGTTCGTCGCGCTGGACTGCGGGACGAACTCGATCGCCGAGGTGGCGAGGCTCCGCGCCTCGGGCATCGACGTCATCATCGTCGACCACCACGTGGCGAAGGACGGCCATGCGGCCGACTGCATCCTGGTCAATCCCAGGGTCCGCGACCCCGAGGGGGCGCCCTGGCGGACGCTCTGCACCGCGGGGCTCACCTTCAAGCTCATCCACGCGCTGCTCAAGGTGCTGCGGCAGAGGGAGGACGCCCGCGGCACCGCCTTCGCCGTGCGCGACTACCTCGACCTCGCCGCGCTCGGCACCATCGCCGACCTCGTCCCCCTCCGCCACGAGAACCGCATCCTGGCCGCCCACGGGCTCCGCGCGCTGTCCGAGGCCCGGCGTCCCGGGCTCCGCGCGCTCATCGAGGTGAGCGGCCTGACGCCCGGCCAGACCCTGTCCTCGACCGATGTCTCCTACCGGCTCGGCCCGCGCATCAACGCGAGCGGCCGTCTGGCCGACGCCGCCATCCCCCTTCGCCTGCTCCTCGCCGAGGGCGAGGCCGATTGCGCCGAGGGCGCGGCGCAGCTCGATGCGCTCAACCGCGAGCGGCAGGAGATCGACCGGAAGGTGACCGAGGAGGCGACCCGCCAGCTCGGGGCGATGGCGGACGCGCCGGCCTTGGTCGCCCACGGCGACTGGCACCCCGGCGTGGTCGGCATCGCCGCCGGCAAGCTGTGCCGCAGCCTGTCGCGTCCGGTCATCGTGCTTGGGCGCGAGGGCAACCTCGCCAAGGGCTCGGGGCGGGGCGTGCCCGGGGTCGACCTCGTGGCCGCCCTCCAGGCCTGCCACGACCTGCTCGGCAGCTACGGCGGCCATCCGATGGCGGTGGGCGTCTCGCTCCTCGCCGCGAACCTCGGCGCCTTCCGCCTGCGCTTCGCCGAGGCCATCGCGAGCCAGCTCGCCCGCGGCCTCCCCGCGGCCTCCTCCGCGATCGAGATCGCCCACTGGGTCGACCCGGTCGCCTTGACGCCTCGCGTGCTCGACGAGCTGGAGATGCTGCAGCCCTTCGGGGAGGGGAATCCCGAGCCGGTTTTCGGATTCCGTGGATTCCGCTTCGACCGTCCCGTCCAGCGGTTCGGCGACGGCGAGTCGAGCTTCCGCCACACGCTGAGCCTTCCCGACGGCCGCCGCCTGGGATTCGTCGCCTGGCGCCTGGCGCATCGCGCCCCGGAGCCGGGCCAGCCGGTCGACCTCGCGGTGCGCGTCGGCTGGAACCGCTGGCAGGGACGCCGCACCGCCCAGGCCGAGATCCTCGACCTCCGTCCTAGCGGGCGGGCCTGACCGGAGGGGCGGAGTCGGGCTGGCGCCGCTCCTCGATGCCCTTGAGCAGGACGCCGTCGCCCGATCCCGGCATGAGGAAGTAGATTGCCCGCACGTCGGGCTGCTGGAAGGTGCGGATGTTGTAGCCGGGTCGGAGCTCGCCGTCGACGAGCGTCAGGATCTGCCCGCTGGCATACCCCTTGGCGTTGGTGGGAGGCCGGACCACCGCCTCGCCGTTGGCGGCGATCGACTTGCTCAGGCCGTCGTAACGGACGAGCGCCTGCCTTCCCGTGAGGTTGATGAAGCGCAGCGTGCCCCAGGGGAAGTCGCCCTCGCGGTCGGGCAGCTGGACCACGCGTTGCCGGCCGTCCGCGGCCGGAATGAGCAGGAGGATGACCTGGGCGCCATCGGCCAGCTGGGTCGTGGCGAGCGGAGTTTCCGGCCCCTCGGTCGGCTTGCGCACGAACTCGAGCGTGGCCGGGCCCCGGTAGGCCTGCTGGGCGGTGAGAAAGTCGCTCGTGATGAGCAGGGGCACCGCGCCCTTGGGCACAACGTAGGCGCCGTCCATGATCGGCTGGGCGAACGCAAGCGCCCGGAACCGGGCGGAGACGGTCGGCTCCCGCTTCTCGGGCTTGGCTTGGCCGGACAGGCTGGCGGCGAGGAGGACCAGCAGGAGCGGGGTCTTAGAGGTCATTGGGTGAGAGCCAGCGGAAGGAGACGATGCGGAAGCGGCGTCCCAGCGCCTTGTTGGACGCGGTGAGCGACTCGAACGCGGTCTCGGGCGGCTGGGCGGGGTTGCAGAAGTCCGGGGTGCGCTGCACCACGGCCTCGACCCAGGCGCGGCCGCGGATATCGCCGTTGGCCGCCCGGGTGTCGCCGTAGGCGCGGATGACAAAGGTGTCGGAGCGCGTCGCAAGGCCGGCCCCGATGGCGGCGAGGATGTCGTGCTGCAGGACGTTACCGGGGGCGAACACGGAGGCGTGCCCCTGGTTGCTGGGGGACTTGGGCGTGAGGCCGGCGCGATTGCCGGCGTCGACCACCTCGACGGCCTCGCGGTAGGCGGGCTCGACGTAGGTGTTCTGACCGGCGCCCTGGCTCGGCCCGAGCTGCGCGGAGCCGAAGCGCGCGGTCTCGCCGGACCGGACGCCGATCTCGGCGCCGTCGGCGTCGGCCCGGGCGATGGCGGCCTGGAGGGCGCCGGCCTTCTGGACCGCGTTTCCCGGCACCAGCGGGTTGCGGCTGGGCGACTCGAGGAATCGGTTGACGAACTGCGACATGCCCAGGTAGGGCGTGGGGACGGACACGGTTGTCCCGATGGTGGCGCCCCGGAATAGGCGCGGGCTCAGGGCCCCGGCCTTGTTGCGTTCCCGGTCGTCCTCGGTGCGGATGCGGTACTGCGTCCGGAAACGGTTCTCATCGACGATGGCCGCCGCGAGCAGGCGTAGCTGGGTGTCGTCGAGCGAGGCGAACCCCTGCCAGCTCTCGGCGCTGGTCCAGGGGGCCCGGGGCGCGGAGGTGGCGTTGTCGGCGCGGGGGGCGCGCGGGTAGCGGGCGTTGCGGCTGGTCGCCGGGGCGTCGGGGGCGAGGTTCCCGACGTGGGCTCGCTTGGTCGAGGCGAGGACAGCCGTCCAGGCGTCGACCGACGTCGAGTTGACGTTGAAGGCGCCCTCGTTGACCAGCTGGCCCGCGATGCGGCGGCGGTCCTTGAGCGCGGTGGCGACCGCGGCCACGCCCTCCGGGGTGATGGTGTTGCGCCCGCTCCACACCCTCATGCGCGGGTTGCTGACCGTGCCCGCGCCGGCGGCCAGGTCCTCGAGCACCTTGTCGAGGGTTCGCCCCGTGCCTGCGCTGGTGTCCGGGGCGGCGGAGGACAGGAAGTAGCGGTCCCAGAGCGCGGCGTTGATCAGATGGTTGCGATCGATACTCGTCCAGTTCTCCTGTGGGCGGTAGTTGACGACCTTGTCCAATGGGAGGAAGACCGGGGCCAGGCCGCTGCCGACCGAGAAGAGGGGGTCCTGGTCGCGCATGCCGAAGTTGGCGTTGGCGTACTGCGCCAGCGAGATCGGGGGGTGCAGGGGAATCTCGGAGACCACCGCGGAGGTCCGCCCGCCGAGACCCGAGAAGTTGGAGCGGCCCCCGAGGGCGAAGCGGGACTCGCCGTCGCCCGGCTCGAAGACCTCGGTGAACGTGTTGGCGGAGCGGATGGCCATCCGGAAACTGGGAGAGGTCGTCGAGTAGCCCGTGCCGTAGGCGGGATTGACGGCGTGCCCGGTGGCCTCGGGCCGGGTCATCAGGGCGGTCGGGTTCGACTGCGTGAACAGGGGGTAGGGCGAGGGGTCGTTGGGCCAGCGCAGCGAGTAGTCGAAGACCGCGAAGATGTTCGGAGGCTGCCCGGGCGCGGCGAGGGTCGAGATGAAGCCCGCGGGGAAGACCTTGGCCGGCGCGAAGCCGTTGCGGTCGTTGTTGAGGCCGTTGGAAAGCAGCTCGGTGACCTCGCTGCACAGGTTGTAAAGGCCGTCGTTCCCGGTGAAGGGGTCGGTGATCCGGTCGCCCGGCCAGCAGGAGAGGAGGTGGCGGATGTAGAAGTTGCCGCTGTTGATGTAGGCGATGCTCAGGGTGTCCGTCGGGGTTGGCGTCACCTGTCCGGTCGGGCCGTTGAGCGGCATCCAGAAGCCGCCGAGCTGGTCGAAGCTGTTCGTCATGACAGCTTGCCGCTGGAATTGGATGGGCTGGGTTTCGGCAGCGGAGAAGGTGCGGAACTCGCCCGGCTGGAGGACGGTGCCCGCGGGGATGTAGCAGCGGAAGCTCTCGCTGACGTTCGCCCCGCTGTCGAGGGAGTTGGCGAGGGCGAGCAGGTTGGTGTCCCACGATCCCACCGAGGGGAGCGAGGATCGGATGACCCACTGGTGCCAGTATCGGAAGGACACGCGCATGGCGGCCGTCTCGGTCGCGATTTCCGGCGCGAGCCGCATGGCGACGTTGTAGGGGTTGTGCAGGACGGTGATGGGCGAGAGCACGAGGCGGAGTCGCCCGGTGTCCTGCTGGAGGCCCAGCACCATGACCTGCCGGGCGATGTAGGGGGTCGCCCCGACCCTCAGCGGCTTCTGGGCCAGCACGTGGATGCGGTCGAAGGCGAAGGCGTCCCAGCCGGTGTCCATGCGGTTGTAGACGTGCGAATAGTGCCGGGTGCCGACGAAGAAGTTGCTGTCCACGGTGTTGGGCCAGTGGGCCCTGGCCCGCAGGTGCGGGATGGGCTTCGGCTGGCCGGGGACCGCTTCCCACGTGAGTTGGCGATAGAGCCGATGATGGTCGCGCAGGGCGAGCCAGGTGGGGCCGCGGATGACGGCGCCGGGCCGCGGCGAGAGGTCAGGGTCGTCCTGCAGGCTGTAGATGGGTGTCAGCAGCCCCTCGCCGGTGGCGGCGCTTATCCACTGGGGCATCTTGACGTCGGCGAAGGCGGTGGGCTGGCCGTGAAGCCGCTGGAGGGTGGCGACGCCGGCCCCGCTGCCGAACTCGCTGGCGAGGAAGGCGGTATCGTCCATCTCGAAGGCCTGGGAGAGGTCGATTTTCAGGCCGCCCCAGAGGCTGTCGGCGAGGAGGCCGTTGGACCATAGGGTCAGGTCGTGGGCGGAGCGGCGAATCAGCCCCGGCGCGGCGGCGGTGGTGTCGAACCCGGGCAGCAGGGCGATGTCGGCCACACGGGTGAGCTGCGTGAACGCCGGTCCCGGCGTGGTTGCCTCGAAGCCGCGGACGAGCTCCATGCCGTTGCGCGCGGGTCCGCGGCTCGTCAGGCGCTTGGCGGCGTCGGTGGCCGACTCGAGCAGGCGAGGGTCGTCGAGGTTGGCGCGGGCCTTCACGCCCTCGTCGCCGACCCAGTAGGCGTAGCCGAAGCCGCTCGAGGCGTCGGGCGAGGCGACGCGGGGGAGCGAGATGCGCCCGTCGGGTCGTCCGGGGTCGGTGGCGGTCGCCAGCTCGGCCGGCCCGGCCGAGCCGTCGCCGACGAGGGTGACGGCGAGGCTCCCCGTCGCGGTTGCGCTGTACTCGCTCGTCGCTTGCCAAGGAATCCACTGGGCGGCGAGGTAGTCGGACTGCCCGCTGAGCGAGACCGACTGGCTTCCGGCGGCTTGGTCATGGCGGCCGCTGATCAGCCAAGCGGGAGGTTGCTCCGGTCGATCCGAGCGCCAGACACCCGTCCAAAGGGGGTTGCGGATCGTGCCCCAGGTCCAGCCTGGCTGCGTGGCCTCGGCGGTCAGGTCGGCCCGGGCGGTGACGCGCCGGTCGGAACCGGCCTCGCCCTGGAGATGGCCGAGCGCGAGTCGCATCGAACCCAGGGCGGCCAATCGCCCCTGCACCGCAGCCTGGTGGTTGGCCGCCACCCTGGATTCGATGCTCAGAAAGCCTGCCAAGGACAGGATGATGAGCACGAGCAAGGACATGATGCTCAGGGAGAGCACCAAGCTGAAGCCTTCTCGGGTGCGCGGGCGTGTCACAGGGTCGGCCCATCATCCCCTCGAGGGGGTGGGCAAGCAACCTGTTTTCAGAGCGCGGAGGCGTCCTGCCGCAGCAAAAGGGCTTTTTTCGAGGCCTCCTCCAGCGGAAGGCCCTTTGGGATGCCGGGGCGCTTGTGGCCGATCTCGCTCAGCCAGGCTAGCTTGAGCTGGCGCTGGGCCTCGCCGAGTATCTTCTGGCGCGCCACCGAACCGGGCTGGGGCGCCTCGGGAAGCTTCAGCCTGACCCAAAGGGCCTCGAGGACCACGTCGGCGAGAAGCTCGTGGCCGCGGTCGTCGGGATGGACGTTGTCCTGGGAGAAGCGGAAGCGAGGGTTGGCGCCGCGCTCGCGCGCGATGAGGGCGCGCAGGCGCGGTCGGATGTCGACCACCTCCCAGCCCTCGAGCTCCTTGGAGGTCAGCCAGCCCGCGAAGGTGTCGAGGACGATGTCGTAATCCCTCGGGGTCGTCTTCGTGTTGTCCGCCCCGTGGAGCGGGGGAGTGAGCACGATGACGCGGGCGCCCGAGGCCTTGCCGGCGGCCACCAGCCGCTCCATGCCGCGCTTGTAGGCGGCGAAGGTCTCGGGGGACAGGGGTTGGAAGAGCCCGTCGTTCATGCCGTAGCAGGCGACGATGATCGTGGGCTGGGTGCGGCGAAGGATGGAGGGCAGGCGGTCGTGCAGGCAGGGCCGGGGGAACATGCCCCGGGCATGTCCCGGCTCGCTGAGGCCGTTGACCGTCTCGCTGGGCAGGGCGAGGTTGATGATCTCGGCGTGGGCGTACGCCGGCGTGTTGCGCAGGGCCGACTCGACGCGGGTGGTCCATCGGCCGTCGTAGGCGATGCTGTCGCCGAGGATGAGGATCCGCGGGGCGTCCGCGGCGACCGTGGCGGCCAGGAGAAGGAGGACGAGATGGGCGGCGGCGCGCTTGAGCATGGAGCCTTGTGCCCGTCCCAACCGCCGGATTCAAGCCTGACCGACGAAGGGGCTTGGCAACCTTGGCGCGTCTCCCTTGTCATAATCGCCATGCTCCGCCTCGTCCTGCCTTTCCTCGTCGCCCAAGCCCTTGCCGGCGACCTGACCCTCGACAACGCCGTGCCGGTGCGCTTCGGCGCCCGCTTCGCCGACGAGGCCGGCCAGCGCGTCGCGGTTTTCAACGGCGACAAGGGTGTCCAGATCCCGATTCGCCTGACTGAGCCGGCCGAGTCCGAGGTGGTCGCCCTCGTCAAGGCGAGGTCGGGCCGGAAGTTCACCCTGAAGGTGCAGGGGCAGGGCGTGTCGCTCGAGGCCGAGGCCACCGGAACGGGCGAGTTCCAGGAGGTTTCCCTCGGGCGAGCCAAGCTTTCCGCCGGTCTGGGCAGGCTCTCCGTCAACGCGAGCAGCGGCGCCGGCCTCACGCTTCGGGCCCTTCGTTTCCCCTCGGCCTCCCCGGAGTCGCCTCCGGTCTGGCCGCTCAACACCGCCTACGTCGACCACGACAAGGGCGGCGCCCAGGGCTGGCGCTCGCTCAGCCTCCGCGACACGGGCGAGACTCGGATTCCCGTCAGCTCGTCGCGCGACGCCGAGGCCGCGGTCGCCATCGCCTACCGCGCCGACAAGCCGGCCCGCCTGCTGGTCGACGGCCGGCCCTTCGACCTGGTCTCTCCCGGCGGCAGCCTCAGGGCCAAGCTTGCCTTCCGGCAGGGCACGCAGCTTGTGCGGATCAAGGCCGAGGGCGCCGACGTGCGCATCGACGGCATCCTGCTCGAGGGCGCCCGCGTCTCGGACCACTGGCCCCTTCCCAACGGCAACGCCCAGTCCGTCCATTTCGGCTATCCGGTGCCCGAGGGCGTGACCGCCGTCTGGGCCTACGCCGAGGCGCTGGCCGAGCCCGGTCCGGAGTCGACCTACCACTGCGTGCTGGGCTTCGGCCAGGGTTACTTCGGCTACCAGGTGCGTTACCAGCGCGGGCGGCCCGACGACCGTTGGTTCATCTACTCGCTCTGGGACAACGGCTACGTGCGCAACGCCGAGAAGAGCGAGACCAAGGAGGAATTGCGCGACAAGGTCGTGACCCTTGTCGCGAAGGGGCCCGAGGTCAACGCCAGCGCCTTCGACCACGAGGGTTCGGGCGGCCACTCGCACCTCAACTTCCGATGGAAGGACCGCGAGCCCTACCAGTTCCTGCTCGGGGTCAAGCCCGACGGCACGGGCGCGATCTTCTCCGCCTGGATCAACGGGGCCGAGATCGGCGGCTGGCGCTTCCTGACCTCCTTCCGCCGTCCCAACACCCAGGCCAAGCTCGACGGTCTCTATTCCTTCGTGGAGGACTGGTCGGGCCGGCAGGGCGACCAGGAGCGGGCGTGCCTTTACCGCAACCTGTGGGTCGCGGACGCCGCCGGCAAGTGGCAGCGTCTCACCCGCGCCAAGACCTCGGCCACCGCCGAGCTCGGCCGCAGGGACTTCAGCCATCGCGTGGTGGGCGACGCCATTGAGCTTCGCACCGGCGGCTACCGCCACGCCGACGGCAAGCCGGGGGCGCCCCTTGAGGTTCCCGTCTCGGGGCGCGCGCCGTCGGTCGACTTCTCCAAGCTCCCCGGCGGCGCCTGAGCGCGCGGCTAGCGGCGGTCCTGCCGAGCCTTCTTCCGCTCCTGCTGGGCGGCTGCGGCGTTCTCGGCCAGATCCCCGTTTAGGAGGATGTTCCCTGGGTTGAGGGCGAGGGCGTCGGCCTTGAGCGTCGCCCCATGTTCCGCGCGCTCCGCCGGGGTGAGCGACTGGAGGGTGTGGTGCGCCATCATGGAGCGCATGTAGCCGGTGACGCTGCCGGGGCGCTGCACGGCCTCCAGGAAATCGATCCAGTTGCTCGCCTTCTCCATGTTCCTTCCGCGCGAAATGGGGAGGGCGAGCTGGATGCCCAGCTGGTCCGGATCGTGCCCGCCCCCCTCGAAGCGCATCTTGAACCGGTCGCCCTTCTCGAAATAGGCGATCTCGGCCCAGGAGGCGTGGCCGATCTCGCTGACCGCGATCGACGGGAGGCCCTGGGCCTTGTTCTGGTTGGAGGCGAGCATGGCGCGGGTGCCGCAGGCGCCGCCGTGCTTCTTGACCATGAACCACGATCCCTCGGCGAAGGGGAAGGGCCGCACGTCGACCGCCTTGAGCATGTTGGTCGAGAAGGCGTTGAGCGTTCGGCGGTTGCCCGGGATGATGCCGGAATTGGGCGCGTTGATGTGGTGCGCCTCGCGCAGGGAGAGCCGCGGGTTGAGCAGCGCAGTCAGGACGGGCCAGGGGGCCTTGTCCAGGGGGAATCGCGACTTGCTTCGCCCCGCCTCGTGATTGTCGACCTGGAAGACCACCCACTCGGCGAGGCCGATGCGGGGGTCCTTCTCGCGGGGGATGCGGCCCTTGGCCTCGTAGGCGGCCTGGAGGATCCGGTAGGCGTCCATGACCTTTGACAGCCTCGCGCGCTTCTCACGGTCGGTCCCGGGGCCGAGCTTCATCGAGCAGTCGACGCGGACCGGGAATCCCTTCTCGGCCATGGCGGCGTTGAACTTGGCCTGCCATTCAGCCTCATACATGACGTCGGAGGCGACGATTCGGTTATCCTCGAGGAAGTTGATGATGGCGTCGTTGACATCGGGAATCCGCTTGGGGTCGCGGGTGTCGACCGGCTTCCGGGGATCGGGCGGGACGGCCAGCCGCAGGGGCGGGCGGGGGCGGATGTCGGCCTCGGGACCGCGGTTGGCGTTCTTGACCGCCGCGGCGAGCAGCCACGACTTGTAGCGCCGGAAGCGCGGTTCGCCGACGTCGATCGCGAGCGTGCGGAGCATCAGCAGGACATGGGAGGGGCGGGCGGAGCCGTAGACCGTGGCCTCGACCTCGGGGTCGCCGTCCACCCAGGCGAGGAAGTCCGCCGGCAGCGGCTTGCCCATCTTGGCCAGCTCGTCCATCGCCCGCGCCCGCTGGTCGGCAACATAGGCCCTCTGGACCTTCTCGTTGAAGCGGTAGCCCTCGGCGACGAGGGTCGACTTGAAGTTGGTCCCGACCGTGGCGGCTCCCCCCGTCCCGTCGGCCGCGGCCCCGTCATCCGCCAGCTCGATTCCCGGGGCCTCGACCTCGGGTTCCTCCGGCGCGGCCCCAAGGCAGGCCAGCGCTGCGAGAAGGGCGACCATGGGGCGGGGGCGCATGGCACGACCCTAGCCTCGCGCTCGACAGGGGCAAGGGCTTAGCTCGCCCTCCGGCGCGGGATGGGACGGAGGCCCTAATTTCAGCCTGCTGGCGGAGAGGGAGGGATTCGAACCCTCGGTACCTTGCGGTACACGGCATTTCCAATGCCGCGCGATCGACCACTCTGCCACCTCTCCGTTCAGCGGGACTGATTGATTGAGCAAAGGGTCGGCGGGGTATTAGTCAATCTCGCCTTTGGTGTCCGCCCCGCCCTTGGGTTGGCGGCTGTAGGCCCAGGCAACGCCGAGGAAGGCGGCTCCGGCCACCGCAAAGGCGATGATGCGGCCGACGAGGTCGGAGATGTCGACAAGCGTCAGCTTGAGGGTGGCAAGGCCGAGGAAGGCGACTGCCACCAAGCGGACCGGCCGGCTGCCGAACAGGTGGCCGACCCCGAAGCCGAGGCCCGCCGTGACCAGCCAGAGGACGGTCGCCCGGTAGCCGTTCAGGTGGTCCGTCGCGCCGATACCGAGGAGCAGGAAGGCGGCCGCGGCGGCGACCGCGAAGGGGGTTGTCCAAGGGAGTTCGCGCGACTCTCGGGCGACCAAGCCGAGCAGGAGCGAGACGCTTAAGACCCAAAGCGGCGCCCAGGCCAGGGGGAAGGATCCGAGGCTGTGGCGATTGAGGTCGGGATTGAACGCGCCCAGGGCGATCGCGAGGACGAGGAGGAGTCCCTCGCCGCCCTTGGCGCCGAGCCGACGCAACCCAAGGCAGGAGGCCCAAGCTGTGCCTGCGGTCAGGAACCAGGCGACGAGGCCCAGCTTGGCCTCCTCGGCGCTGCCGACCAGGAACTCCCTCCCGAACGCAGCTTCGAATCCGAGGGCAAGGCCGTGGACGAGGACCGGCAGGAGCGTGAAGCCGGCGAGGATGGCCGCGATCCGCGAGGCCGTCGCTGGGCCGCGGCGGCTGAGCCGGGTCGCGGCGCCGGCGTGGACAAGGAGCAGCAGGCCGGCCCAGGCCAGCTTCCATTTGTCCCACTGGTTCCAATAGAGGTCCCAGCCCCAGACCCGCGCGGAGGCCAGCATGAGAACGGGGCCGGCGGCGAGCGCGGGCAGGAGGCTGCGGGTCGCGGCGGCCGCGATGAGGGGCAGGAACCAGACAAGCCCCTGCAGCGCCTTCGGGAGGCCGCTGTCGGACATAAGGTCGAGGAGCAGAAGGGCGAGGAAGGCGACGGGGAGGATGGCGCGCAGCTTGCCTTTCGCCAGCAGGGTCGGGGAGCGGAAGCCGAGGAGAAGGGCGAGCGCCCCGATGCCAAGGAGGACGGAGGCCAAGTCTTCGCGCGGCTTGAGGAAGAGGACCTGCAGCGTTGCGGCCGCGGCCAGCAGGTCGCAGGTCCATTCCGCGAGCGAGGAGCCGCCGCGGCGGGCGAGCAGGTGGGCGGCGGCGGCGGCGAGGGCGAGGGGCAGCCAGTCCAGCCGGGGCTCGAGGGCCCAGGCGCCGGCGGCCCCGGCGAAGACGAGCGCCGCGGCGAGAAGGAGCTCGCCCGCCGCTCCGCCCAGGCGCCGCTCGCGGATTCCGGCCAAGCCGCAGAGCGTCGCGGCCGCGAGCGCGGCGAGCGAGGCCGGGGCGCCGTCCGTCCATTCGACGCAGGCGGCGATCACGAGGGACGGCAGGGCGACGGCGGCGAAGGTTAGGCCGGCGCGGGCCCGTTCGCTCGGCCAGCATCCGCGCTGGGTGAGGGCCTGGGTCGAGAGCCAGAGCAAGGCAAGGGCGGCGAGGCCGGCCCCGGCCGCGATTTCGGGATCGCCGTTGGGCAGCAGTAGGCCGAGCAAGCTGACCCCGCCCGCGGCGATCCAGGCGACCTGCGTCCAGGCGCGTCGCCAGAGGGTGAGTCCGCCGAGCGCGGCCAGGGCGACGAGGGGCAGGGCTTGGTTGAGCGCGCCGATGTCGGCGCGTTTGGCGAGCAGCCCGGCGAGGAGAAGGAACCAGGCGGCGAGCTGGGCGAGGCGGGCGCTGGCGAGGCGCATGGCGACGAGCCCGATGGCGGAGGCGGCGGCGACCTGCAGCACGCCGCCGACCAGGGGGCTGTCCACGACCCGCATGCGGTCGAGCCCGTGCGCGGCCCAAGCGGCGAACTGGAGCACGCCGAGGCCGAGGGCCAGCAGCACCCGGCCAAGGTCCTCGCGTGAGCGCGCGAGGCGATGTCCCCCGGCCGCGAAGGCCGCGCCGAGCGCGACCACCTCGGCGAGGCGGAACCATGCGGGCAGCGAGGATCGGAGGTTGAGCCAGATGCCGAGGAAGACGACGGCGGCGAGGGCGAGGGCCGCGCCGATGCGGACGGCGAACCAGGCGCCGAGCGCGCCCTCGCCGCGCAACGTCTCGGGCGGAAGAAGACCGAGGCGGCGGAGGCCTGAGGCGAGCGAGTTGTCTCCCGAATCGGGCGCGACTTCCGTGGCCTGTGCGGGGGAGGCGGCGGGCAAGGGCGGGGGCGGCGCGACCGGCGCCGGCTGGTCGCGCTCGACGGACCTGCTTTCGAGTCGACGCTCAAGCCTGGCAAGGCGCCGGTGGAGGACGACGAGGGCGACGGCCGTAGCCAGCAGGAGGATCGCCATCAGGAATCCGACCAGGCCGAAGAGGAAGCCCTCGATCATGGCCCGAACCTAGTCGGGTCGCGCGGCGGCGCAACCTAGGACTCGGCGGGTCAGGCCTTGGCGGCGGCCTTGGCCCAGCTGTCCTTGAGGGTGACGGTGCGGTTGAAGACGGGCTTGCCGGGGGTGGAGTCCTTGGCGTCGGCGCAGAAGTAGCCGACGCGCTCGAACTGCACGCGCTGTCCGGGCGTGGCGGCGAGCAGGGAGGGCTCGACCCGGGCGCGGGCGACCTTGAGCGAGCCGGGGTTGAGGTGGGCGCGCCAGTCCTCGCCCTCGGCGAGGTCGTTGAGGTCCTCCTTGAGGAAGAGGCGGTCGTAGAGGCGGATCTCGACGTCGCCGGCGTGGGCCTCGGAGACCCAGTGGAGGGTGCCCTTGACCTTGCGGCCGTCGGGCGCGTCGCCCCCGCGGGTGGCGGGGTCGTAGGTGCAGCGAACCTCGGTGATGTTGCCGGCGGCGTCCTTGGTGCAGCCGGTGCAGGTCACGAGGTAGGCCCAGCGGAGGCGGACCTCCTGGCCGGGCGTGAGGCGGAAGTACTTCTTGGGCGCCGCCTCCATGAAGTCCTCGCGCTCGATGAGGAGGGTGCGGGAGAAGGGCACCTTGCGCGAGCCGGCCGACGGGTCCTCGGGGTTGTTCACGGCCTCGAGCTCCTCGGCCTGGCCCTCGGGGTAGTTCTCGATGACGAGGCGCACCGGGTCGAGCACGGCCATGGCGCGCGGGGAGGACTTGTTGAGGTCGTCGCGGATGGCGTGCTCGAGCAGGGCGACGTCCGTGAGCGAGTTGTGCTTGGTGACGCCGATGGTCTCGCAGAAGCGGCGGATGGCCGAGGCGGTGACGCCGCGGCGACGCAGGCCGGAGAGGGTGGGCATGCGGGGGTCGTCCCAGCCGCCGACCCGCCGTTCCTGCACGAGCTCGAGCAGCCGGCGCTTGGACATGACGGTGTAGGTCAGGTTGAGGCGGGCGAACTCGATCTGCTGGGGCTTGGCCGGGGTGTCGAGGGCGCGGAGAAGCCAGTCGTAGAAGGGGCGGTGGATCTCGAACTCCAGGGTGCAGATGGAGTGGGTGATGCCCTCGTAGGCGTCCTCGAGCGGGTGGGCGTAGTCGTACATCGGGTAGACGCACCAGGTGTCGCCCGTGTTGTGGTGGGTGGCCTTGCGGATGCGGTAGATGACCGGGTCGCGCATGAGGAGGTTGGGCGACGCCATGTCGATCCTGGCCCGGAGCACGGCGGCGCCCTCGTCGAGCTCCCCCTTGGTCATCCTGGCGAACAGGTCGAGGTTCTCGGCGAGGGGCCGGTCGCGCCAGGGGCTGGGCTTGCCCGGGGTGACGAGGTCGCCGCGGTGCGCGCGCATCTCCTCGAGGCTGAGGTGGCAGACGTAGGCCTTGCCCATCCCGATCAGCCGGACGGCGTCGGCGTGCATGCGGGCGAAGTAGTCGGAGGCGCTGTGGTCGTGCGCGCCCCAGTCGAAGCCGAGCCAGCGCACGTCCTCCTTGATGGAGTCGACGTACTCGACCTCCTCCTTGGTCGGGTTGGTGTCGTCCATGCGCAGGTGGCAGCGGCCCTTGTACTCGAGGGCCAGGCCGAAGTTGAGGCAGATGGACTTGGCGTGGCCGATGTGGAGGTAGCCGTTGGGCTCGGGCGGGAAGCGCGTGACGACGGTGGTATGCTTCCCGGAGGCTAGGTCGGCGTCGATGATCTGGCGGATGAAGTGGCGGGGAGTCTCGGGTGCGGGGTCGGTCACGGGGGGCGATGGGTTCGGGGGTTTAGGCGGCGAAGGCGCGCAGGCGGGCGAGGCAGCGGTCCTTGCCGAGGAGGGCGAGGACATCGTGAAAGTGGGGGCCGCCGGCCTGGCCCGAGACACCGTAGCGGACGGGGGCCATGTAGGCGCTGGGCTTCTGGCCGTGGGCGGCGGCGGCGGCGGCCAGCGCGGCGTCGATCCCCGCGGCATCCCAGGCCGCGGCCTCGAGCGCGGGGAGAGCCTCGCGGACACGGGCGGCGGGATCGCCGCCCTTGCGGCTCAGCCCCTCGAGGGCCTCGGGGCTCCGGGCGAAGCTGTCCGAGAAGAAGTAGCCGACGAAATCGGTCAGGTGCTCGAGGGCGCTGAGCTTCGGCTGGACGGCCGCGAGGACGGGCGCCAGCTGGTCCGGCGGAGGGGCGATGCCGGCGGCGGCGAGGCGGGCGGTGGCGAGGCGGGCGAAGTCGGCCGGGGGCAGGGCGCGGAGGGTGTCCTGGTTGACGCTGGCCATCTTGCGCTCGTCGAACCGGGCGTTGGCCTGGTGGATGTCGCGCAGCTCGAACTGGGCGACGACGTCCTCGATGGGCAGCACGGTGCGGCCGTCCTTGGGCGTCCAGCCGAGCAGGCAGAGGTAGTTGCGGACGGCCTCGGGGAGGTAGCCGCGGCCGCGGTATTCCTCGACGAGGGCGCCGCGGTCGCGCTTGGACATCTTCCCCGGGCCGTCGGTCTTGAGGATGAGGGGGATGTGGGCGTAGGTCGGCAGCGGGGCGCCGAAGGCGCGGAAGAGCTCGACGTGCTTGGAGGTGTTGGAGAGGTGGTCCTCGCCGCGGATGACGTGGGTGATGCCCATCGCGATGTCGTCGACCACGTTGACGAAGTGGAAGACGGGCTCGCCGTTGGCGCGGAAGAGGACGAAGTCGCGGTCCTCGGCGCGCTCGACGCGGCCGCGGACGAGGTCGTCGATCACCGCGGGCGCGGCGCGAACCTTCTCGATCTCGCGCTTGGCGAAGTCGTCGAACTCGAGGTGGCGCTCGCCCTCGAGCCGGAACCACCAGGCGCCGTCCTTCTCGTAGGCGCGGCCGCGCTCGGCCAGGACCTTGAGCTGGGCGCGGTAGAGGTCGCCGCGCTGCGACTGGAAGTAGGGGCCGTGCGCGCCGCCGGCCTCGGGACCCTCGTCCCACTGCAGGCCGAGCCAGCGCATGCCGTCGAGGATGACCCGGAGGGCCTCGTCGGTGTTGCGCTCCTTGTCCGTGTCCTCGATGCGCAGGACGAAGGCGCCCCCGGTGTGGCGGGCGAACAGCCAGTTGAAGAGGGCGGTCCGCGCGCTCCCGATGTGGAAGAAGCCGGTCGGGCTGGGGGCGAAGCGGGTGCGGGTCGTCATGGACGGTTGAGCCTTACGGGCCGCCGGCCCCGGAGGAAACCCGAAAAGCGAGCGGCGTGGGCGGTCGACCTCGGGGCCGCCCCTTCGGGAACGGAGGCCATGGGCTTAGGCGCCGGGCAGCGAGAGCGGTCGCAGGACAGGGGTGCCGTCGGCGTCCCTCGCGACGACGTAAAGCGGCGAGCGCTGGGTCTGGGCGAGGGCGACCATGGCCGGCCAGTGGATCTGGGGCACGCCGGCGACGATGAGCAACGGGTCGGCGCCGGGCTTTGCGCCGTCGGACTCCTCGATCGCGGTGCCCTTGTGCTGGATGCCGTGGTTGTGGCTCAGCCAGCGGCCGAGCTGCCGGGCCAGCCCGCGCAGGTCGGACACGGTCGGCTGCACCTTCGAGCGGTCGACGAGCGACCAGAGGGAGAGGGCGAAGGTGTGCTCCACGGTCAGGCCTCGGCGACGAGCCGCTCGGTCGGGGGCACGTCGGCGATGACCTGGTCGGGGTCGGGACCCACGCCGACGTAGCGGATGTTGGGAATCTGGCGGGGGGTTTCGCCCCGGGCGGCCAGGCGGATGATCTCCCGGGCCATGAAGGCGACGTAGCGGCGAGCCTCGGCCGGAAGCCGGGCGAAGGAGCGGATGCCCGAGATGTCGCCCGTCCAGCTGGGCAGGGTGGCGTAGACGGGGCGCAGGGTGCGGCGCAGGGCGTCGTCCCTCGGCACGCCGGGCAGGACCTTGCCCGAGCGGTCGGCGTAGCCGGTGCAGAGCAGGAGGTCGCCTCCCTTCCAGTCCCCGTGGGGCGAGAGGGCGTCGAGCTTGTTGACGACAAGGTCGTCGTAGCCGCCGTAGCGGAGGGCGTCGGCCTTCTCCACGAGGTCGCACCAACCGACCATGCGCTGGCGGCCGGTGCTGGTGCCGAACTCGAGGCGGCTCAGCCGGACGCCCAGCGGGTGGGATTCCGGCATCTGGGTCAGGAAGGTGTGGGTGCCGACCTTGGTGTCGTAGGCCTTGCAGCAGCCGATGACATGCACGGGCTGGGCGGGGATGCCGGCCGACTGGAAGATCTCCGGGGTGTAGGTGTGCGAGGCGGTGACGTTCGGGGCGAAGCCGTGGCGCTTGTCGAGCCAGAAGGCCTGGCCGAACTCGCCGATGATGCGGCGCTCGGCGGCGAGGTCGCCGAGCACCCGCTCCCGCACGTCGCCGATGCAGCCCCGCAGGCGCTGGCCGGCCTCCCAGTAGGCGGCGACGACGGCGTCGCGGTCAAAGGTCCAGGGTTCCCTGCCGCGGAAGCGCGCGAAATCGAACTCGGCGGCGGGGAAGACGCCGGCCTCGACCGCCCCGGCGTTGGCGCGCAGCTCGGCCTGGCCGAGGCGGTCGAAGAACCCGTGCCAGACCTCGGCCGGGACTTGGCAGACGTGGCGGGCCAGGCGCTCGGCGCGGTCCATCCGGGCGGCGAGCCGGGCGGCGTAGGCGGCGCGGTCGCCGAGGAACTCCCAGTATTGCATCTGCAGCTGGGAGGTCTCGTCGACGTAGGCGGGGGAGATGCCGCGGCCGGTCGAGCCGCGGGGTTCCTCGCCGAGGACGCGGACGCGGTAGTCCTCCCAGGCGAGGTCGAGGATGCGGTGGGTGACGTCGCTGACCATGCAGCGCTCGTCGATGAGCAGGCGACCGAGGACGGGAATCCCGGCGCGCTCGAGGGGCAGCGCCTCCCAGAGCGCCTTGCGCGGGTCGGCCACCACCCCCGACCCGAGGGCGAGGCAGGGCACGTCGCGCTCGGCGACGCCGCCCGGCAGGAGGTTGAGCTTGAGGCCGGCGACGGTGTGGCCCGAGTTGGCGCCGCCGTTGACCTTGAGGACGGTGCCGACGGCGTCGCGCCGGCCGGTCAGGGCCTGGAGCTCGCGGACCACCTCGGGGATGAGGCGGCCCTTGCCCTCGTCGCCCATGCTCACCCCGACGTCGGCGATGAGCAGGCTTGTGAACGGGGTGCGCGCCATCTCAGGAGCCCGGCGTCTCGTAGAAGGCGTTGATCTTGGCGGCGACGTCCCGGTAGGACGCGTCGGCGGTGTAGATCAGCTTGTACTCGTCGATGGCCTCCTTGGCCTTGCCGGCCGAGTCGAAGGCGCCGCCCAGGGTGTAGATGACCTCCTTGCGCAGGTCGTTCATCACGGGAAGCTCGGACTTGGCCAGCTGGAGCTGCTCGACCGCAAGGTCGAACTTGCGGCCGGCCAGGAAGGCCTTGCCCAGCCCGAGGAGGGCGGACTGGCGGAGCTTCGGGTTGCGTTGCGCGACCTGGAGCTGCTGGATGGCCTCGTCGAGCCGGTTGCGCCCGAGGAGGAGGAGGCCGAGCTCGTGACGGTACCCGAAGTCGTTCGGGTAGCGCTCGACCATGGCGGCGGCGGCGGCGAGACGGTAGTCGGACTCCTCGCGGGCGAGGGCCTCGGCCGAGGCGGAGTCGCCGGCGTCCTGCGCGGCCTTGATGCGCGCGGCCAGGAGGCGCAGGTTGAGCTCCTGATCCTGGCGCTCGAGCGAGGCGTCGCCCTTGCCGAGCGGGGTCTGCCGGCCGCGCTGCAGCCAGGCGAGCGCGCTCTCAAAGTCGCCGACCACGGTGAACTGACGGACGATTTCCCGGTAAAGCGTGAGGTTCTCGGTGTCGGCCTCGATGCGCCTGGCGAGATCGGCGATGACCTCCTGGGCGGAGGCGGCGTCGGTCATGACGCGCGAGGCCTGCTCGAGGCGGGTCGCCTCGTCCGAGTCCTTGAGCTTCGAGCGGAAGTCGTCGCCGCCCTCCCAGTTCCCCTTGCGCATGGTCTTCGCCACGGAGGCGGCGCGCATGGCCTCCATCAGGTCGCCGTTGCCGGGGAAGACGCGCAGCTTGAGCTCGATGTAGGCGACGGCCTTGTCGTACTCGCCGTCCTCGATGTGCGCCTTGGCGGCGGCGACGCAGTGGCCCGTCTCCTTGGGCTGGAGCTCGGCCAGCTCCTCGTGGGCGAAGGCGGCGGTGTCCCAGAGGCCGGCCTTGGCGGCGGCCGCCGCCAACTGGCGGTGGGCGCCGATGTCGCCGGGGCGCTTGGCGAGCCGGGTCTCGGCGTCGGCCATCGCGGCCGCGGGGTCGGCCTCGGCGAGCTTCAGGTTGGGGCCGCCGACCAGGCCGCCGAGCAAGCCGCCCAAGCCGCCGGATCCGGAGCCGAGCACCGTCTTCTGGGCCTTCCTCAGCAGGCGGCGAACCTCCACGCATCCCGGGTTGCGCGTGAGCAGGCCGGCGGCCAGCTCCATCGCGTACTGGGGGTTTGTCCTCAGATTCTGCTCGGCGGCGGCGAACTGTTTCTGCACGCGGGGATCGAGCGACTGGAGCGAGGTCTTGGTCATGGGGCCCGGCAAGGGAGCCGAGAAGTTGCCCGACCGAGGGGAGGGGGTCAATCCCCTGTTGGCCGGAGCCGGCGGAGGTGTCGTCGCAGGAGGGGGCGCAGCGGCGAGGCGAGTATCCGCCCGGCGCAGAGGGTTGCCCCGCATCGGCATGGGTTGCCCAGGGCGTCGGCCAGGCCGAACCCGTAGTCGAAGGTGATCTCCTCCCCCGGCCCGAGGTCGCGCAGGGCGACCAGCGCCACCCTGTCCGATTGCCGCACGGCCTCGGCGCTCGGGTCGCAGCTGTGGTTGGCGTGGCGCGCGAGGTTGTCGCTACCCGAGCCGTCGATCCAGCGTCCGGGCTCCAGCTCGAGCGAGTAGGTCCTTCCCGCCGCGTCGGCGGGCGGCGGCCGCGACGCCACGGGGCCGGTGAAATGGCAGAGGATGTCGCCCCTGCGGTGGGGCGAGCGCGCGAAGAGCCCCGTGCCGTGGATGGGCGAGGGGCCGGGCGCGGGTTCGGTCATGCCTCGCTTCGCAGGTCTCGCCCCATCAGGCGTCCGACGCCGTCGGACGGGGTGAGGCGTCCGGCGAGGATGGCGTCGAGGCACATCAGGATGGGCGCGTCGATGGCGCGGTCGGCGGCGATCCGCGCGAAGGCCTGGGTTGCCCAGACGCCCTCGACGACGGTCCGCCGTCGCGCGAGCCCGGCCTGGGCGGCGCGGAAGTCGCGGGCCAGCTCCTCGCCGTAGCCGCGGTTGCGGCTCCACCCGCCGTGGGCGGTGGCCATCAGGTCGCCCACGCCGCTCAGCCCGAGGAACGTCTCGGCCTTGCCTCCCAGGGCTGTGCCGAGGCGGACCATTTCCTGGATCGAGCGCGTGAGCAGGGCCGCCTTGGCGTTGGAGCCGAGCGCGAGGCCGTCGCACATGCCCGAGCCGAGGGCGTAGACGTTCTTGAGCGCGCCGCCGATCTCGGCGCCGATGAGGTCGGACGAGGTGTAGGCGCGGAGGGTGGGTCCGCTGAGCGCGGGTTGGGCCTCGGCGAGCGCGCCGGCGTCGTTCCCCGCGAGCACCACGGCCGAGGGCAGCCCGCGGGCGACCTCCTCGGCGTTGGTCGGACCGGTCAGCGTCGCGACCGGGATGCCCGGCAGGGCCTGGAGGACGAGTTCCGACGGGCGGCGGAGCGTCTCGCGGTCGAGTCCCTTGCAGAGCGTGACCGCCAACCGCGGCGGCTGCGCGCGATCCAGGGCGCCGACCAGATCCCGGCAGAGGGACGAGAGGCCTCCGGAAGGGCAGGCGAGGAAGACCAGGTCGGCCTCCATGAGCGCGGGACGGAGCTCGAGGCCGAGCTGGATGCTGGCGTCGAGAAAATGGCCGGGCAGGTACTCGCGGTTCTCGCGCCGGTCGGCGAGCTCAAGGGCCTGCTCGGCTCGGCGGGGCACGAGGGTCACGGTGTGGCCGCGGCGCGCGAGGTGGATGGCCATGGCGGTGCCCCATCCGCCCGCGCCGAGGACGACGGCGTTCATCGCGAGCGCTCCCTTCGGACCTTGGCGGCCCATGCCCGCAGCGCCTTGGCGGCGTCGCGGCCGAGGCGGGCCACCGGGCGCGCGAAGGCCGGCGGGTTGTCCGTCAGCCCGAGCAGGTCGTGGATGACGGCAATCTGGCCCTCGCCGCCCTTGCCCGAGCCGATCCCGACAACCGGCACGGGCACGGCCGCCCGGAGCTCCCTCGCCAGCGCCGGCTCGACGCATTCGGCGACCAGGCAGAAGGCCCCGGCGTCGGCGACCGCGGCCGCGTCGGCGACCACGGCCGCGCGATCCTCGTCGGTGCGACCCCGGCGACGGTAGCCGGCGGAGTGGACCCGCTGGGGCAGCATGCCCACGTGGCCCATGACGGGGATGCCGGCGTCGACCAGCTTGGCGATGGCCGGCGCGAGACTCCGCCCGCCCTCGATCTTGACCGCCTCGGCCCCGCATTCCTGCACGAGGCGCCGGCAGGCGCGGAGCAGGGCGGGGAAGGGCTCGTGGGCCACGCCGAAGGGAATATCCGCCACGACCAAGGCGGCGGGCTTCGCGCGGCAGACGGCCGCCACGTGGTGCGCCATCATGTCGACGGTGACGGGAACCGTGCTGGGGAACCCGAGGACGACGTTGCCGACGGAGTCGCCCACCAGGATGAGGTCGGCGCCCGCGGCGTCGGCGAGGCGCGCGGTGATCGCGTCATAGGCGGTCAGGCAGACCAGGGGGCGTCGGCCCTTGAGGGCGCGGAGGGAGCGGGTGGTCGCTTTCACCGTCAGGTGCCTAGGCCATGCGCCCCGGCTTGTAAAGAGCGGGTCTTGCCCCTAGGCGTTATCCCATGTGGCGTCGATGGTTCCTAAGGCTTCGCGGCGCGCGCCCGTATCGCGAGCCCTCCTACCCGCATCCCGACCTCACTCCCTGGACGCGGATGCCGTGGCTCGTGCGGCTCCGGGTGTTTCTCACCGGCCAGGGCGCGGTTGACCACCGCGAGGATCTCCGCGGCCGCTGGCTGCTGCATCGCAAGGTCCTGGTCGTGCTCGCAGCCGTCCTCGCGGCCTGGCTGTTCGCCCAGGCCGCCGAGGATTGGCATTTCCTCGAGGGTTGAAACCTGTCGCGGCAGCGGCTGTCTAACCAAGCGTTGAGCAAGCCACCCCATCCTGTCCTCGGCGCGGCCGCGCTCGCCGTCGCGGTTGGCCTGTCGGCGCTTGCCTGCCGCCCCGCCCCCGTCGCGACGGTCGACTTCAACCGCGACATCCGGCCCATCCTCTCCGACCGCTGCTACGGTTGCCACGGCCCTGATTCGGAGAAGGGACGCAAGGCCGGCCTGAGGCTCGACACGCCCGAGGGCGCGCGCCAGCTCCTCGAGAGCGGCCATCGGGCGATCGACCCGGACAATCCAGCGGCCAGCGAGATGATCGCGCGCCTGCACTCGGACGACCCGGACGAGGTCATGCCGCCGCCGGAGCTGAAGCGTCCGCTGACGCCCGGCGAGCGCGAGCTCCTCACCCGTTGGGTGCGCGAGGGCGCGGTCTACCAGCCGCACTGGGCCTTCGTGGCTCCCCGCGCGCCTTCCGCCCCCGAGGTGCGGGCCGAGGGCTGGGCGCGCGACCCGCTCGACCTGCACGTCCTGGCCCGGCTCGAGAGGGAGGGGCTCGCCCCCGCCGCGGAGGCCGACCGTGTCACCCTGCTGCGCCGCGCGTCGCTGGTGCTGACGGGTCTTCCGCCCACGCCCGAGGAGGTCGATGCCTTCGCCGCCGACGGCGCGCCCGACGCCTATGAGCGGCGGGTCGACGCGCTGCTCGCGTCGGAGGCCGCGGCGGAGCACATGGCCTCCGCCTGGCTGGACCTCGCCCAATACGCCGACACCTATGGCTACTCCGGCGACCACGCGATGCTCGCCTGGTCGCCGGAGTAGCCATAGGTATCAGCATATCGGGCGAGGTC
>Ga0315903_10002321_pt1 | contig 28129 bp, 23 predicted proteins | sample LakEriMetagenome_7_FD_203524 | JGI IMG/M metagenome (GOLD analysis project Ga0315903, IMG submission 203524) | Freshwater fungal communities from buoy surface, Lake Erie, Ohio, United States - Buoy 2 MA119 | ecosystem: Environmental > Aquatic > Freshwater > Lake | place: USA: Lake Erie, Ohio... | reverse complement strand
AATCCTATAATCCTTCTCACATTCTCCGCTAGCTCCAATCCAATGCGCTCCTGCGCTTCCACCGTGCTCGCGCCGATGTGAGGAGTAGCAATGATTCCCGGGTGTGAGAGGATTTCCGGATTAGCGTTCGGTTCGCCGACGAATACATCGAGACATGCCGCACGAACCTTTCCGCTGTTGAGGTTTTCGATCAGCGCCGCTTCGTCGATGACTCCGCCGCGCGAGGTGTTGATTAGAATAGCTCCTTCTCTTACATACTGGAATTCTTCGCTTCCAATCACTGCCGAACCATCGGCTTGCTTGGGAACGTGGAGCGATACAATATCGGCTTCACGAAGCAAGGCATGAAAGGGCATGTAAGGAACATTGACGTGAACGTTTTGTCCGCCCATGTCTATAGTGAGCGTCTTGAACTCATCGGTGGTGCGATCACACGCAATCACGCGCATACCACAACCAAGTGCATACGATGCAAGACTCTGACCAATGCGGCCGAAACCGACAATGCCAATGGTCTTGCCGCGTAACTCAAATCCTTTGCTGTATTTCTTCTTAAGCGTTTCAAATGCTTTTCCGTCGGCCGAGTGCATGTTGCGTCCACTATCATAAACGCCGCGCGCTGCCGCAAACAATACTGACATCACCAATTCTGCAACAGCTTGTGAACTCGATGCAGGTGTATTGAACACATCAACGCCTTTGCTGCGTGCATATTCCGCATCGATGTTGTCGATGCCCACACCACCGCGACCAATGAACTTCAACCCCGGACAGGCATCAATTAAGTCTTTCCGAGCGGTCGTTGCGCTGCGAACCAGTAGCCCTTCATAGCCTTCGGCGTTGATCGCCTCCGCCAGATTTTCCTGTGCTACTTTTTCTGTGATTACTATGCAGCCCATTGCTTCTAGGGCTTTCTTACCGGTGCTGTCGATGCCGTCGTTGGCGAGGATTTTCATGTGGTGGTCGTTTGTGTCTATGTCTGTGCTATGTGTCTATCTATGGTCGCGGACGCACTGCTGTGCGTCCTTGCCCCGTCTTCTCGCAGGGTCAAGCTGTGCCTGCCTGTGCGTCCTTACTCTTAGCTTGGCCAAGGTCGCCCTTAGCCTCTCGTGCGCTCGAACTCACGCATCACATCCACCAGCACCTGCACACTCTCAATGGGCAGCGCGTTGTACATACTCGCGCGGTAGCCGCCTACGGAGCGGTGACCTGCGATGCCGCTGATGCCGGCTTCTTTCCACATCTTATCGAACTCAGCAGCGGCGCTATCGTCGTTGAGTCGGAAGGTGGGGTTCATCCATGAGCGTGAACCGGGTTCGCTGTGCCCGTGAAAAAGCGAGTTACGATCGAGCTCGTTGTAGAACAAATCTTTCTTCGCTCGATTGCGATTTTCCATGCCTTCCAAACCTCCGTTGTTCTTAATCCAGCGCAAGGTGAGCATGCTCGCATAAACTGCAAAGACAGGCGGCGTGTTGTACATCGAGTCTTTATCAATGTGTGCTTGCAAGTCCATGTAGGTGGGAAGCTTGCGCCCTGTCTTGCCCAGTTGTTCTGTATCGATGATATAGAGCACTGTGCCTGCAGGCCCCATATTCTTTTGAGCACCCGCATAGATCATGGCGAATTGATTGGCGTCGAATTGCTTCGAGAAAATATCGGAGCTCATATCACACACCATCGGTACATCGCACTTGGGATAGCTCTGGTATTGCGTTCCGTAAATGGTATTGTTCGAGGTAAAGTGGAAATAATCGTATCCCGAAGGCACTTCGAAAGAAGGAATATAGCTGTGATTCTTATCGGAAGAATCGGCAATGACGTCTACAGCGCCAACCAGTTTTGCTTCTTTTATGGCGCCTGCAGCCCACACGCCTGTATTGGCATATGCGGCCTTGCCGCCCTCTTTCAGGTAGTTCAGTGCTACTGTGTAAAAACCCAGCGTGGCTCCGCCTTGAAGGAAAAGGACTTCATAGCGTTGCTCTAGTTTGAGAATGTCTTTCACAAGCTGACGTGCTTCTTCCATCACGCGTTCGAAGTTTTTCGAACGATGGGAGATTTCAATTAAGGACAAGCCCATGCCGTCGAATTCGCGGATGGCCGCTGCGCTTTGTTCAATAACCTCTGGAGGAAGAATGCAGGGACCTGCACTAAAGTTGTGGATTTTGCTCATGAAAACGTGCGTTTGGATTTCGCGCACGAATTTACGCATAGACGATTGTTATCTGTCAGCCTCAATAATCTCGGTAGCCTTCTCCTTATTTCGCGCTAAAAAGAACTCGTTCAGTACACCTCGAATCTGCTCCGGATCGTAGATGTGATTTTTAGATGCCATGAGCAGCGCGATTTTGTTGTCTTCTTGGGTTAGAATACCCATCATGGTGCGAAGCTGTTCTGTACGTATGCATTGGTTGGCAGCGAATTCCGATAGTAGGCTCAGTTTCTTCGATTCGAAGTGCTGGGCTTCAACATTGACGAGCATGGCTTGATAGGCGGCATCGTCGGCCACAGGGTAACATCCGGTATGGGTCGAGGCAATGGCTTTGGAAGTATCCGACACCGAAGTTGCTACTTCAGGGAATATCATTTCAGATTCACTACGGAGAATGAATTTGAGGGTGCCTTTGCTGCGCTCAATTGCAAATTCGAGTGAGGTATTCTTCTTGACGGTTATCACTTGCGTGAAGCTCAGTTCAGGCCGCGTTGGGAAATCTGCTTTGAACGTAATCTTACCGGAAACGGGCTGATCGAGCGTGAGCGAAAGCACCGGTATTTGGTTGATGTTTGTTTCGTTCATTGAAAATAAAAATGGGAGGGAATCCGGCGCTTCCACACGAATGCGGCATTGACTATTTCCCCTTATGCTGAGCGCCAGCAGAAGAGCAGTCGATAATATCCGAATCAGTGCTTTCATGCGGGTTTTTTACTCAATTCGAGAAATAAGGTTGCCAACATATTTGTTTTTTTTCAATCGCTGGGGTAAGTACAACAAGGGGTTGTTACCTGCCCGCCCTAACATGCGGGGAAACGCAAAAACACCAAGAAGGCATACGCCGGGTAAGAAAAAAGTTGCGGTTGCGAGTGTCATCAACCCGGGAAATTGAAACCAAAATGACAGCGTATGTACGCTCCAACCGACGGCAGCGCATATCAACCCGAGAAAAATACCGGGCAACCAGGCCGCGAACAGCGCACCCCAGCTCAGCTCGATGAGTCGCGTGGTCATGAACATATTCATCACGTAATGAATGATTGTAGCCAGCACGATACCTGCGGCTGCGCCTTTCATACCGTACGAAGTTCCGATCCAAATACCGCCTGCCATAAGCGAAACATAAATAGCTTTAAAAAATGATCCTTGGAAAACAGCGTCTTTGGCGCGAAGCAACGAATCTCCCAATTTGCTCATGGATCGAAATACAACAGCCAGAAACAGTACCTTCAAGATAGCGGCGGTTTCAAGGTAGTCTATACCTAGCCATAAGGTAATGAGTTCGTCTGCGAAAAAAAGCATGAATACACTGGAAGGAATAAGCACGATGCCGAGCATTGAAGTAGCAAGCGTTACTGTTTTCTGCAGACGTTCACGGTCATCTTGCATGCGCGACATACCACTAAACAGAACGCTGTCGCTCAACTTGCCCATGATGGTGATGGGCTGTGTCATGGCGTAGCTGGCTCTCTCAAAGTAGGAGGCCATGTTGCGTTGAACAGCCGATAGTTCAGATTGTCCTGCCCGAAGCGCGCGTGGTATTAGAAGGACATCCAGTTTGGTAGCCAGATAATTCAATGCATTAAAAAGGGTGCTTCCGGCGCCGTAGCGTATGAGTTCTCGTGTGTATTTCCATTCCCACTGTATGGTTACGCGCACAGGTTCGTAATACCACAGGGCCAGTGTCATGAGCATGTTTTGCGCAAACAAGGCCCACACATACGCCCAAACATCCCATTGCAGGTAGGCGAGGGTAAGGCCAACCACCAGATTACCTCCTACAATGGAAATCATGCTTGCCTTAAACATGGTCTTGAATCGCATGTGTTTCATCATCATGCTTCGAGGCACCACGGCTATAGCCGAAATAAGGAAGCTGGTGCAAACAACTTGTATGATGGGTTTCAATTCGGGCAACTCATAAAATAGCGCTATAGCAGGAGCAAGCCCTAGAAAGAGCAAAGTGAAGCCTAAACCTAATATGACGGCGATATAGAAAGCGCCATTGATGTGTTGTTGATGAACTTCCTTGCGCTGAATGAGCGCCGGGCCAACGCCCACTTGTGAGAAAATCTCTGCAAAGCCCATGATGCCGAGTACAATGCCCATCAGCATGAAGGAGTCTTTTGCTACCAAGCGAGCAAGCAGACCTGTGTACGCCAATTGAATGACCACCTGCAACACCACCGTGAGGGTGTTCCAGCTGAAGCTCGTGGCCATTTGTTCTTTCGTGCTCACCGTGCGTTTGTGCTTTATAAAAAGAGAGAAGGTTGAACGTTGCTGCTAAGAAAGTGTGTGTCTTTCTTGAATCAGCAACCTTCAACCTTCAACTATCAACCGCGCGCGGTTTATCGCGCGATGCCTACTGCTCTCTTCTCGCGAATAACGGTTACACGTACCTGACCCGGGTAGGTCATTTCTGTTTCAATTTTGCTTGCAAGGCTAATGGCCAACGCATCGGCTTGATCGTCAGAAACGCGGTCAGCTTCTACCATTACGCGTAATTCGCGTCCGGCTTGAATCGCAAATGCTTTCGATACACCGTTGTTTTCGAGTGCCATATTTTCCAAATCGCGCAAGCGTTGGATGTAGGCTTCCACCACTTCGCGGCGCGCCCCGGGGCGTGCCCCGCTGATAGCATCACACACTTGAATGATAGGAGACAACAAGGTAGTCATTTCCACTTCGTCGTGGTGGGCTCCGATTGCATTGCAAACATCTGGTTTCTCGCCAAATTTTTCGGCGAGTTTCATTCCAAGAATTGCGTGCGGTAATTCACTCTCATCATCCGGAACCTTCCCGATGTCGTGCAATAGACCGGCGCGCTTGGCTGCTTTAGGATTCAGTCCTAATTCGCTCGCCATCGTAGCACACAGGTTGGCTACCTCACGCGAGTGTTGCAGCAGATTCTGTCCATAAGAAGAACGGTATTTCATGCGGCCCACCATGCGAATCAGTTCGCTGTGCAGACCGTGTATGCCCAATTCAATAGTAGTTCGCTTACCGATTTCAACGATTTCGTCGTTGATGTTTTTCGTCACCTTCGCAACTACTTCTTCAATACGCGCCGGGTGAATTCGTCCGTCTGTTACCAACTGGTGCAAGGATAGACGCGCAATTTCGCGACGCACAGGATCGAAGCAAGAAAGTACGATTGCCTCCGGAGTATCATCTACAATGATTTCTACACCGGTAGCTGCTTCCAGGGCGCGTATGTTGCGGCCTTCACGACCGATGATGCGCCCTTTGATTTCGTCGTTTTCGATGTTGAATACCGAAACGCTGTTTTCCACCGCATGCTCAACGGCTGTGCGCTGAATGGTTTGGATAACGATTTTCTTGGCTTCTTGATTTGCTTTCAGCTTGGCTTCGTCGACAATACCTTGGATTTGTGACGCTGCAGCGTTTCGGGCGTCCTCTTTGAGTTGCTCCATGAGGCGCTTCTTAGCATCGTCGGCGGTCATCTTCGCCGTTTCTTCTAACAAAGCAACTACTTTTTGATTGCTTTTCTCCAATTCCGCTTGCTTACGCTGGGTGGTATCGAGCTGCTTATTGAGGTTTTCGCGCTGCGTTTCGATATCTTTTTCCTTCCGCTTGTACTGTTCAACTTGCTGCGAAAGTTCGCGCTCTCGCGATTTTACTTTGTCCTCGCCTTGCTGTAATTTCTTGTTCCTCTCACGAACTTCGTTTTCGTGTTGGTTCTTCATTTCCAAAAACTTCTCTTTGGCTTGAAGAATTTTCTTTTCCTTAATAGTTTCTCCTTCTTTCGTTGCTTCTGCCAGAATTCCTTCCTTCTTGTTCTTCAAAATATTGTTGAAGACAACCCAGGTAAATCCGCCTCCTACGGCCACTCCGGCGAGTGAAGCGACGAGCACACTCATAATTTCGCTCATAGCTTTATATGTTAAATAAGTTGTTTCCGACGGCTCTTTGCCCTCGGTGCGACACAGGAATAAGGGAAATGAATGGAGTGTTAGGCCAAGTAATGGTCTAACTGGCTTTCCAAAGCGAGCAGAGAAGGAGAAAGGTCGACCGGTACTTCTACTCGTTCAACTACTTTTTCTACCACGCGTTCAATACGTGGTTCCATGTTTTTGATTGCGCTGGCAGCCATTTGCAATGATGCCATAGCCAGCAAATCTTGTTTATCTTTTACTGCGTAGTTCTGTTGGAATGCCTGTATGCTCTCTTCAATAGTCGTTTCTGCCTTGCGGATGTTTACTTCCTCCGCGCTGCCCAGTGTCAGTGGATAGGTGCGACCTGCAATGTTCACTTTGATCGAAATTTCGCTCATGCCTATTGCTTATTTGTTGAGAAGCGTTATACACTCATCTATTTCCTTCACCAATTCATTGATCCTGTGTCGGGTTACGCCGCGGAAGTTTTCATCCTGCGGTGTAGGCATTGAACCGGTGTTTACATTACTATTTACTCGATTACTTAATTCATCAACCTGCTGTTGAAGTTCCTTATTGATGCGGTGCATGGCTTCGTTTTCTTCGCGCAGGCGCTGTGCCTGCTGCTGGAGGCTCATTTTGGCCTCGCCGAGCTGCACAATTTTGGCCTGTATGCGTTCGATCAATAGTTCATTCATTGGTTCCGAAAAGTATAGAGTCAATAATGATTGTGCGTCAAATTTAAGGTAAGATCGACTTGCGGCAAGCCAGTTTTTTCCTTTTTCGGGTGTTCATATTTTAAGAGTGCTTCCTAAAAAATGACGGCTAACTCATCACAAATTCGCCAATTATGGCTTTCCCTCAAAATTCCCTGCAGGGGCTGATTTTCTTCCTACTTATTCATTCCTCCATCATCTTTTACGGGCAGGTGAAGCAGTATCCAACCGATTATTTTCGATCGCCACTCGAAATACCGCTCAATCTTTCGGGTAACTTTGGGGAGCTGCGCACCAATCACTTTCATGCGGGTATCGATATCAAAACGGAGCAACGGGAAGGGTTGAATGTGGTAGCAGCAGCCGATGGATATGTTTCCAGAATAAAGGTTTCGCCGGTCGGCTATGGGTATGCTTTATATATAGATCACCCCAACGGTTACACGACGGTTTACGGCCATTTGCTCAAGTACGCTGCTAAAATTGATCAGTACGTAAAGAGTCAGCAATACGAGCTTGAATCTTTCAGTGTTGATCTCTATCCTGAAAAGGGGCTTTTACCGGTAGCAAAAGGCGAAGTAGTAGGCCTTTCCGGTAACTCCGGCAGTAGCGGAGGACCGCATTTGCACTTTGAAGTGCGTGAAACGCCAACAGAGAAATTGGTTAATCCACTGTTGTTCGGTCTCCAAGTGAAGGACAAAATTCCACCCTCCGTCAGCGGTGTTTGGGTTGTACCCCTTTCCGATTCCTCCTGGGTAAACGGTGCTCGCTTGCCGGTGGTGCTCGAAACGAAGGGAGGTGGACTGAAGACGACCACACTACCCAAAATTTATGGTGATGTCGGTTTCGCAATTACCACAGTAGATATGCTCGACGGGAATAGCAATCGATGTGGTATTTATCGAATCGAGTTTTTCGTGGATGGTTTACAAGTCTATGGGCAGCGTATGGATCGCCTTGATTTTGCAACTAACCGAGCCATGAATGCACATACGATTTATGAGCGATTTAAAAAGGACCGAACATCAATTCATGGCTCGTATAGGTTGCCTGGCAACCCACTCGATATTTATGACAACCTTGTAAATGATGGCGTCGTCAGTTTCCGTGATGGTAAGGTCCATGTCTGTGAATATCGCTTGCTCGACATCATGGGTAATGAAACCCGAGTGAAGTTCAGCATCCAGTCGCAAACAGCACCGGGAAAACCGTCGGTATCGAGGGCGCATCTCGCGCATTGGGATTGGGAGCGCGACAACGCGATTGAAACCGAACGTCTGAAAATTTCCATGAAGGCCAATACGCTTTACGAAAATTTGGACTTGGACATCAGCGAAACAACTAAAATCGCGAATTCTATCGGACCTGCGTTTCTGGTAGCATCTCCATATGAACCAGTGCACAACGCATATTCGCTCGCGCTCAAGGCCGACAAGGTGAAGCCCGGGTATGAGAGAAAAACAACCGTAGTTCGCTGGGACCCCGACAAGAATAAGCTCATTGCTGAGGCTAGCAGGTATGACAATGGCTGGATTTCGGCTGAGCCAATGTATCTGGGTTATTTTGCCTTGATGACCGACACGGTAAAGCCGGGTATTTCAATTGTTGATTTCGCAACAATAATGAAGGGTAAGAAGAGTTTCTCCTTTAAGATTTCAGACGGGCTTTCCGGTATCGATCAGATTATTCCTCGAATTGATGGCAAATGGGCACTCATGGAATACGATGCGAAGAACAGCAGGTTGACATACTATTTCGATAGCCTCTATATTTCGCCGGGTGAGCATCAATTCGAACTCACGGTAATTGATGCTGTAGGTAATGAAAAGAAATTTAATGGTCGTTTCTTATGGTAAAAGAACAGTCACTCTTTTCTAATCTGAGCAGCTATGCTCAGGCTTTTTTGATATGCATACTTTTCATGAGCTGTTCCGGAGATTCCTTTCGTGAGCCCGCATTGAAGTCTGCAGCCCTTGTGGGCTCTAGCAATGCCCAAGCAGAATTACTGAAGCAAGCAACCGGTAATGTTTTTTCGCTCAAGATAGAAGGCGCGAAAATTTTGCCTGAATTCACGCACGAGCAAATAACTTCCGTCTGTGCATTGGCGTTTTACAATGAACTTCATCAAGATCAACGAGAGGGTAACTGCTACGTTCAAGTAGAGATTGCTCAGGAACATGGAACACCCTTAAAAGCTACTTATACCTGTGAGGAGTTAACGATTGCCGATCGCTGTATTGATAACGCTTCTTCTTACTTTAAGTGGCACCCTTCCAACGGACTTGACTCTATTCGCATGGTGGTTGATCCCACTTTTTTCCCGGATTCAATTTTGGAATTTATGGGCCAACGTATTCCGTCCCAAGATTCTGCCGATTACCAGGGTATACGAACAGAGCTTGTGGGTTTTCGTGCGGATAGCGTTGCGAATATTCCCGTGTTAGTGCTTAATACCAAGGTCGTAAAAAAGGAGCAAACTCAATTGTATGATGTCTATGCGCGCTATTCCAGTCAGCAACTTCTTTTCGTTGCGGCTAAGCTTGGAAAGGCTAAATGAATTGACTCCGATCGAGCTTCAGCCACTCTAATGTAGAGTCACAAAAAACAGCTTGCAAATCTTCGGGTGGTAAGTTCATTTGAGTGATAAATTTCCCTACTTCTAAATCGCCCAACGGGAACGGATAATCTGTTCCGAGAGTAACCCGTTTCGATCCTTGCATACCCAGGATATATTCGAATAGCATAGGGTCATGCGTTGCACTGTCCACCCAAAATTTTCCAACGTATTCGCGAGGGTTTACTGGATTGTCGATGGCTACTAAATCCGGTCTGCAATTGAATCCGTGTTCAATGCGACCAAGCGTCGGCAAAAATGAACCGCCGGCGTGTGCGAAGTTGAATCGAATTTCCGGGTAGCGCTCCAGCACTCCTGCAAATATGAGCGAACACATGGCACGCGCTGTCTCTGCGGGCATGCCGACTAACCATGGCAACCAATACTTCTTCATGTCTTCTTGCCCCATCATTTCCCATGGGTGAACAAGCACTGCCATATCAAGATCGCGAATGGCTTGCCACAAAGGTTCGAAAATAGTCTCACCCAGATTTTTCTGATTGACATTACTGCCAATTTGAATGCCCTTCATACCGATAGCTTTGCATCGCTCCAATTCGTGAATGGCGATATCTACGTCCTGCATCGGAATGGTGCCAAGACCCACATAGTTTTTCGGATAACGTGCGGCAATGTCGGCAATGTGATCATTGAGGTAGCGAGCTACTGTAAGGCCATCAGATGGTTGAGCCCAATAGGCAAATAAAACCGGAATAGTGCACACAACCTGAACTTGTGTGTTGTACTTGGCATATTCCTCAATGCGAATTTGTTCATCCCAGCAATTGGATTCTATCTCACGGAAAAATTTGTCGCCCTGCATCATGCGAGCAAACCCGGGCCGATGATGATCTAGGTGAATAAAACTACCATAACCAAACTGTGCCGACCAGTCGGGAACAACCTTGGGCATGATGTGGGTATGCATATCGATTTTGAGGCTCATTTGCGTGTGTGTGTTAGTTTTTTCGAACCGGTCGGAGGTCGAGCATGTTTACAGGATTGGTTTGAAGCCCTTCAATATTATTTCGCACAAAGTGCGATACCTGATCATAATAAAGTGGAATGACCGGAGCATCCTGCATGAGAAGGCCATTCAACGCGGCAATCTCGCTATAACGAATACTATCATTCGATTCACTCCTGATGGCTTCGTAGCGTAAATCGAATTCTTCGTTTTTATAATGCGTATAGTTTGGTCCGGTTGGACAAAAATTGGGAGAATAGAAAACCGTGAGAAAGTTTTCGGCATCAGCATAATCAGCTAACCATGATTTGCGGAATACCGCCAATTGTGCTTTGGCAGACTGCTCTCGAAGAGCTGGCCCTTGCAATACATTTATGCGCACGGGAATACCGATTTTTCCCAGCGCATGCTGAATGTATTCCATCAGATCTGCATAGTCGCCCGTAGTTGAAAGCACAACTTCGGGCATGTTTTTTCCTTCGGGATAACCGGCCTCAGCAAGAAGTGAACGAGCGATTGTAAGATTGTATGTATAAAATTCAGATTGGTTCGCCGGATTCAACATGGGCGGGACGAATCCACTGTAAGCAGCAAACACAGTATTGTTGCGAAGGTATTTTACCATTTCATGTTTGTCGATAGCATGTGAAATAGCTCGTCTGATGCGCACGTCCATGAGAGGTGAATTTGCGTTGATATCGGCAGTAGGATCCATCTGAAAACCCAGATAATCCGTTTTGATAAAAGGAGTTCGCTGAAATTTTAAAAGATCTTTATATGCGTCGGCCAATTCTCCGGTTTGATTCAACAGCTCATCTTTGAATGAAGTGTGAATGCCACTCATAAAATCATATTTCCCTTGAAGCAAGCCCTGGAACTCAACCGACATGTCCTTGGCAAATTCAATTTTAACTGCTTCGAGATAGGGTAATTGATTGCCTTCACCATCTTTCATCCAGTAACGAATGTTGCGATGCATGACAAGCGCGATGTTTTCATACCAAAAAGCAAAACGAAATGGCCCGCATCCGATTGGATGTTCTCGGAAGTCTGGGCCATAATGCTCCACGACCTCCTTGGGCACTACGTTGCAATACTGCATGCTGAGCATCCCTAAGAAAGGTTGGAACGCCTCTTTCAGGTGAATCACTAAAGTGCTGTCGTTAGTTGCTTCGAAGCCACCGTGATTGGAGCGATCCACACTGCTGAAAATCCACGAGGCAGGACAAGCCAAGGCGGGATCCAATAATCGATTGAAGCTGAAAACAAAATCAGAAGCAACAACCTGTCTGCCTGATGTATCAGCAAAAAGAGGGCTTGAATGAAAATAGACGTCGTTGCGCAAATGAAATTGATAATCCTTTCCGTCATCACTTATTTCCCATCGCTTGGCAACGCAGGGTATGACTTTCATGTGTGAGTCGAGTTCGACCAGTCCGTCGAATAATTGATTAGTAGCCCACATGACTTCAATATCTCGAGAAAATGCCGGGTCGAGCGTAGTGATGCCATTGCTTTCGTTGTAGCAAAATACCGATTTGCCATCGGTCGAATCAGAGCGACATGATATCAACGCCGAAAGCACTGACCAAGTCAGTGCCATCGAAAGATAGGTTCGGCAGGAATATCGTTTCGTCATGGCCTGCCAAAAGTAGTCAGGCCGACAAGAAGTTTAATTGTCTGTGGATATGTCGATGTTCATCGATTTACGTCGCATGCTTGCGCTGGAAGGCGGATAGTAACGATCCGGTTTGCGGTTGCCTTGGAAATCAAAGCGCTTCCAGTGCCCGATTTTTACACCGGCCTGGTATTCACCTTCGCTTTCTACACTGCCATTCGGGAAGTAGTACTTGAAGTGACCATCTTCTATGTAGCGACCATTGCGCTCTACATAGTGACCTTCCACTTTCAGGTTTTCCATACCGTCGTATACAATTCCCTTGTATTTTGTCTCGTCAAGCGGTGTGAGCTGGAGTTTATACGTTGAGCCGGATTCTGCAGCGGTTTGCATCATTGCGTTGAGGTGAACGGTTTTGGGCTGGAGTTGACTTTCCGCCATAACTCCCTGACCAAAGGTGAACACGCCCAGAAGTAGTGTATAGATTTTGTTTTTGTTCATATCAGTTCAGTTTTCACATTATTACGCCTGTTATCCTTATAGGGTTACATTTTTTTGAATTTCGTTTTATAAGGTCATCTTTGCCGAAAATTTAATTATGACACTCAGGTTAATAATGCCCGTTCTTATTGGCATCTTACTTTTTGCCACTTCATGCGCGACTGCCCAGAAAAAGTCGAAGACCGGCAAAGAAGAAGCAATTGTTGCTTTTTATAATGTGGAGAATCTGTTTGATACGCTAGATGATCCCCTTACTATGGACGAAGATTTTACGCCTTCCGGTAAACTACAATGGAATTCTCAGAAGTACGCGGAAAAGCTAATGCGCATTTCAGAAGTAATCGATATGATGCCAGGTGAGTTGCCGGTGTTCGTCGGATTGTGCGAAATTGAAAATCGCTCAGTATTGGAAGACCTGGTGCGTCAGCCCATATTGAATGCGACGCCCCAAAATGCGAACTATGAAATTATTCATGCCAATAGTCCCGATGAGCGAGGTATTGATGCAGCAGCTCTCTATGATGCATCAAGGTTGAAAGATGTCCGTTTTGAATATTACACTATTTCACTTCCGGATCCAAAGGATCCAAACACGCGCGATATTTTGCATGTAACAGGTAAAATGGGAAATGACGTATTGCATTTTTTTGTAAACCACTGGCCGAGTCGAAGTGGCGGTCAAGCGGAAAGTGAGCCCAATAGAATAGCCGTAGCTAGATTGCTAAAGACAAAAGTTGATATGGTGATGGCTGAAAATGCAAATGCGAAAATTGTCATTATGGGTGACTTAAATGATCACCCCAATGATAAGAGTGTGTATGAGGAGTTAGGTGCTAAAGAAATTCCTACTGTTACATTATTCAATCATATGTATGCTATACACAACTCCGGAAAAGGTTCTTATTTTTATAAGGGGGAATGGGGCGCCTTGGATCAGATGATTACCTCGCAAGGATTAATGCAGTCGAGCGGATGGCACGTCGATATGGAATCTGCCGGTGTGCTGAGAGATGATAAGATACTCTTTTATGATAAAGAGGGGATAGCCCGTCCAAGCAGATCGTATGCGGGTGATTCATACAAGGGTGGTTATTCTGATCATCTTCCGGTTTTCCTCAAATTGCAGAATTGAAGATTTCATCAATCGATCAAGATACTTAAAAGCAAAAAACCCCGCAATGCGGGGTTTTCATTTTCGTTACCAAGAATATTACTTCTTAGGAGCAGCCTTCTTAGCAGCAGCCTTCTTAGGAGCAGCCTTCTTAGCAGCAGCCTTCTTAGGAGCAGCCTTCTTAGCAGCAGCCTTCTTAGGAGCAGCCTTCTTAGCAGCAGCCTTCTTAGGAGCAGCTTTCTTCTTAGGAGCAGCTTTTTTAGCAGCAGCTTTCTTCTTAGGAGCAGCCTTCTTGGCAGCAGCCTTCTTCACGGCCTTTGGGGCAGCGTGTGATTTTGACTTTGTTTTCATATTTGTAACGGTTGATTTGTGATTTACAATTTCATAAGTAACCTTGGCCGTAACGCAAAACTCATTCACCTTGCCATTTAACACTCTTGCGGTCTGGTCTTGAACATACACCGAACTTACACTATTGAAACGAGCCATTGCTTCTTTCACCACTCTGACAGTTGCGTCTTCCCAACTTTTTGTTGAAGCATGTGTTATCTCTGTCACTCGATAAACTCCCATTTCAATTTCGCACTTCGGTTTCTGTTCAGGTTTCAAAAAAACAATCCGTGCAATTTTATTTTTCCATTATCACGAATTTCAAAAGTGGGTCCGGGGATTTTTATGAAGCTTAAAACTTTCGCTGTTTTCTGCATCCATTTTTTCTTCCATCGAACACGTTCCAAATCTGCATCAAATGAAAAGTAGAATTCACGCTCGCGTTGAAAATTATTAACATCATCAACAATGAAATTTGCACTTGTCATTTTAGTTGCACCATATCCAATTGCAATATTCAACCACCTCGGGAAAGCCGCGTCAGAAGCGAGAAATCCGTGTACGTTGAATGATGCCCAATATGTCTGTGCGTTGTAGTCTTTCAAAAGGCGTTGTTGAAAATTACGACCAAGTGTTGATTCGTTCGCATCTGCAAATGATGATGGTGTGTAGGAAAATTTCAATGCGATGCGTTGCTCATTCCAAAAAAAATCTTGAGCAGCGAACACGAAAATCCCACTCGAATTTGCAATCATATCACCCCAAGAAAATCCCCATTGCGCACTTCGTCCATCGAGAACTTCAATGCTTGTCATATAGAGAAGGCTTGTTGTAATGCCACGCCAACGGTCGATTCCAGAGGGCTGAGACCATGCGTAAATATCAGTTAGGTGTTTGGAAAGTGTGTACGATGTAAACACATGTCCCGCTTTATCTACTTGCAACCACTCGCTGTTGTCGTTGAATGTATGAAGTCTTGTGCGTGAATAGTTTTTATACCAAAGTTCATTAAGCATCGTATAACTGATACCTGCTGTGGTCATGGTACCTGTCCATGCAATTTTCTGCCGACGCTTAAAGGGTATACTGTCTATTTGTGATAGCGCTGTTTCGCATACCAATGAAAATGAAATACAAAAAACGAAAAGCTTGAGGTTTCCCATCTTCATGTAAACACGGTTCAAGATGTGTGATGATAATAGGAGAGAATGAGCTGTGCGAAGGGATATTGATTCTCGATCATCCCTGAATAATCCAGTAATTGATTTTTTCTCGAAGCGTTTCTGCATTCATGGGTTTTTCCATGATGTCATCCATGCCTGCTTGCATGCATTGCGCCTTATCCTTGCTCTGATCATTGCTTAAACCGATAATAACCGGCATGGACTCCTGATCAACGATGCGCTTCAATTGTTTGGTGGTTTCTATACCATCAACATCGTTCTCTTTCACATCCATCAAAATCAAATCGTAATCTTCACGACGCGACTTTTCAATGACCTCTTTTCCTGATACGGCAGTTATGTATTTGTGACCCATAAGCTCCAGCGTCTTCGCAGTCACGGCTCGTGAAAGCTCATTGTCTTGAGCAAGTAGAATTTTAATGTTCGACTTCTGTGCAAGCACATCAATGTTCCCGCTTTGCATATTCAGTTTGGCACGCTGCACAGGACTCACCTTCATTACATCGATAATTGTATCGAGTAGTTTGGATTGCTTCACAGGCTTTGTCAGAAATGCATTATATAAATTGTCCTTGTCCGCCATCATATGTTCGCCAAGAGATGAAAGCACAATGATGGGTAAATCCTGAATGGAGAATTTGGAGCGGATGCGTTGAGCAACGGAATGACCATCAAGCTCCGGCATTTGCATATCGAGAATTACAAAATCAAATTTGTTGAGATTCGACATGATATCGGTAACCAACTGTGGACTATTGAATGGAGTGGCCTGTATGCCCCAGCCCGAAAGTTGCTTGACAAGAATCTTCAGATTCGTGGTATTGTCGTCTACGACTAAGGCACTCATACCTTGCAGGGCTTGAACCTTTTCCTTATGCTCTATGCCGGACATTTCCGCTACAATACCAAATGAGAAGACAGATCCTTGACCTTGGGTGCTTTGCACTTTAATACGACTTCCTAATTCATGGGCTAAGTTCTGACAGATAGCCAATCCTAAACCGGATCCACTATACTTCTTTTGAAAGGACGAATCTACTTGATAGAATGAGTCAAATATTTTATCCAATTTATCGGGAGCGATTCCTATACCTGTATCGATAACACTCAACTGAATTTGAACGAAGCCATTTTCCGTATTAACCAATTCCGTTTTTATGACCACTTCCCCTTTCTCTGTAAACTTGATAGCATTGTTTACAAGGTTCATTAATATCTGTCTTATTCGGTGCTCGTCGCTGATAAGCTCCAACGGAACTTCTCTGTTAAAGTCACTCATCAATTCTATTTTCTTACCATGAGCAAGTGGCTTAAGCAAATCAATGACCTGATCGATGCAATCCGATAAATTGAATCGATCCTTGTGAAGTTCCATTTTGCCCGATTGAAGTTTGGCTACATCCAACACGTTATTCAATAAATCCAACAAGTGAAAAGCGCTGTTATGGATGTTTCGTGCACATGCTCGCTGCTCCTCATCCAATTTACTCTGTAGTAGCAGCTCACTCATTCCTATTACTCCATTGAGCGGTGTTCTTACTTCATGGCTCATGTTAGATAGAAATTCTGCTTTCGCACTTAAAGCTACTTTGACTTTTTCTTCTGCTGCTTCAATCTCCGAGTCGGTTTCATCAAACGTCTTACGAATGGGACGCAGGACTAAAAAGATTCCAAAGCCAAAAATGAATAGCGTTCCAAGTCCGATGCCGATAATAGAGTAGCTAGTGATTTCACCTTGGAATTCGCTTTCTGCCAAAAATTTTCCCGTGACGTTATTAATGCTGTTTATGTATCCATCCAGCATTACCATTCCTGAATCGAGTTGGGCAGATTGATATGAATTAGGGTTGTCTATATATAAGCTAAGAAAGTCCCTTCCCTGCACAAAATGACCTGAAGACTGCTGGAGCATCTCTTGCGATGCATTCGAATTACTTCCGCTTGTTCCGTAAAGTTCGCTACCTGTAATGAGAGCCTTCTGCGCACTTTCCCATTTATTCAAGGTTAACTTGAAGTCGTTTATTTCATTTTGCATATCCTGCCCGGTCGCTGAATGACGATGGATATCGTACATCTTTCTTCCGAGTTCTTCTGCCAGTGCTTTTTGGCGTGACGACAAACTGATTTTTGAGAGGTAGCTGTTCTGATTTACTTGGCTAACAATCAGCACGACACAAGATGTAACGGTTACTCCTACCACTACAAACAGCATGGTCCTGATTCGCCATATTATCTTACCTCGCGACAACATATGAACACAAAGGTAATGAAATCAGATAGTTATTAACAACGTCTATCGAATTCCTTGCTTGTCTAGCCAGGCAATGTACTGCCGTCGATTTTTTTCATGCTCCGCAAGGGTTTGAGAAAACCGGTGCTTTCCGGTACCACCTGGTTCAGCGCACATATATATATAGGTATGTTCTTCCGCTTCTAAAACAGCGTCGATGTAGCGGGTTTCAGGAAAATTTATGGGCCCCGGCGGAAGTCCGCTGAACCTATATGTATTGTATGGATTGTCGCTTTCCAGGTCGCTCAAGTATACGCGCTGAGCGATTGTCTTTTTTCCGAAAATGGCAGTAGGATCTGACTGCAAAGGAATCCCACTGCGAAGCCGGTTCAAATAGAGCCCGGCTATTTTAGGGGCTTCATCCAAGGATCCTGTTTCTGCTTTTACAATCGAGGCTAATATGACCACTTCCTCTCTGCTTAACGACATTCTGCTGCACGATTGCACGCGCTCGGGAGTCCACAATTTATCGCTTTCGCTTTTCATTTTCTTCAAAAACGATTCCGCTGACATATTCCAATAAAACTCATAGGTGTTGGGTCGAATGATACAGGCCACATGAGGTGTTTCTATACCTGATAATGCCAGCATCGAATCATTCATGAATGACTCCATGAAATACACACTGTCGTGAAGTAGATTTTTCCCGAGCTTACCGGCCAACTCCTCCAAACGAGCTACATCGTCGATGCGCAATGCAACTGTAGCTTCACCTCCCGAACGAAAAACACGAATGATCTCGTTATTCGAAATACCACGGTTGAATTTGTAGCGCCCCGGTTTAACAATTCTCAATTCTTTTATTCGAGCAGCGAGCTGCCACGAAGTTTTATTAGTAACCTGGAAACAGGCCTGCTGCAAAACTGAATTCACATCGGTTGCTGACCGCACTTCGCAGAAGCAAAATTCATTTGGACAAACAAGGTTAGACGATTTGAATAGGATGTAATAACCACTGACCAATAACGCTATGCAGGTAATGGTAAGTGCTATGAATATGCGTATGCGATTTTTCTTCATTCTTGAAAATTCCGTATGAATTGGATTGCAGTTTTTCCTTTGTATAAGATGGGTCCTCCTTCTGTGAATCCTGCTTTTCTAAACAGATTTTTACTTCTTACGTTCTCTGAGTATATAACAGCTCGCACACTTCTGCAGCCCCTCTGAAGAAGAAGGTTTAAGCCATGGTTCAGCGCATCACCGGCGTAGCCCTGACCGCGATGCCCTTCTTCAGCGATGAAAATACCTATACCACAGTGGTTGTTCACGGTGTCGTAATCGAAAAAGTCGATAGCTCCTATCGGCTCTCGGTCAATGCATATGAGCCAGCGATTTATTTCATGATGGTTGGGGTCGATACACCGTGAAACGAAGTCCTTGATTTCCGCTTCACTGAATGGACCGCTCTGCTCGGATACGCGCCAGAGCTCAGGCAGATTTTCCCAATAGTAGACAGTCATGAAATCTTCCTCTGTCAGTGGGCGAATACTTACCATGTTAGAGGCGTATACTAGTTTATCGAATTGGAAACGAACTTACACAAAACTCAACATGCAATCACAATTAAGCGAAGAATTGTTTAAATTTTTACAAATGAGGTTCACGAGAAGATTCAGGGACTAACCTCAAGATAGTCGCGTCAGTTTTAACGCTATTTCAAGTGTTGATGTGCAATTATTTTGGAACTTAAAAATGGTGTGTTAATGCAGCTGTTCTATTGCTAACTTTGAGCCTATAATTTTCACGATGAAAAGACTATTGTATTTTATCCCTCTGTTTATAGCCGTTGTGTGCTTTCAATCATGCAAAATCAATTCGGAATTCATGTTTCAAACACCGGATGATTTTGTTTTCGATTCCCCTGTTTTAGATTCATTGACTATAAATTATCGTATTCAACCGGGCGATATCATCTCATTCGAGTTGTATACGAATGAGGCTGCTATAATGTTGGAGGTAACGACAGGCGCAACGTCTAGCGGCGATGTGAAGAAAACCAATATTCAATATGTGGTTGACACAGAGGGTATGGTTGAATTTCCAATAATAGGAAATCAAAAAATTGCAGGCTTGACCTTAGCGGAAGCTCAAAGAAACATAGAAGCTCTTTTTGACTTTCAATTCAATAATCCTTACGTTCAGCTTAGGGTTCTCAATCGTCGTGTACTCGTGTTCGGAAACCCATTAGGTGCGGGCAAAGTTCTTACTTTGGGGTCAGAAACTATTAGTGTAATTGAGGCAATTGCAAACGCCGGAGGTATTGGCTCTGATGCCTTGGCAGACGACGTGAGGTTGATACGCTTCCAAAACGGTGTTAGAACCGTTTTTAATTTGGATCTTTCAACAATAGAGGGAACAAAGTATGCCATGATGTCTGTTGAATCCGGTGACATCATTTATGTTCAGCGACGAAAGAATTTCGCGCAACAATTTGCAAGTGATTTAAGGGTTTACACCATTCTGTTGTCCTCATTTGCGGTCTTCTTTACACTTTATAGTAATCTGAGAAATTAATATTATGCGCTACGAAGAAACTGGTTTTCGAGGATTGATTGTCATACATGCTGATGTTTTTTCGGATGAAAGAGGTCGGTTTCAAGAAAGCTTCAATGAGGCACGCTTCAGAGTAGATACAGGGCTTAATATGACGTTTGTGCAGGACAATGAAAGCGTTTCGAAAAAAAATGTGCTACGCGGATTGCACTTTCAATTGCCTCCAAAAGGACAAGCTAAATTGGTTCGCGTTTCAAAAGGAAGTGTATTGGATGTTGCGGTTGACCTACGGCGAACTGAGCCTACATATGGCCGCTATTACAGCCGCATACTCTCCGCTGAAAATGGCACACAAATGTTTATCCCGGAAGGATTTGCTCATGGATTTCTCGTGCTCGAAGACGACTCCATTTTCAATTATAAATGCACAAACTACTATAGCAAAGAACTGGAGGGAAGTATTCGTTGGAATGACCCCGCGCTTGATATTCGCTGGAATTGTGAGAACCCGCTGCTGTCTTCTCGTGATGCACAGGCTATATTGTTCCATGAGTTCGAATCTCCATTTTTCTGAGTTTAAATGAACGCCAGATTCTACAGTGTAGCTGCGATTTTGGGGTTGCTGATCTCTTTGACAACTCTTGCCTTGGTTGCATTCGTTAACCGATCAAAACCAACGAAAGCGGAAAATGACGCCTACCGTCAATTAATTAATGGCGAGTATCGCATTTTCGCGATGCCTTTACCTGAAAAACTGGATTTCGCAGGCGAAACCGTCCCTATCGAACGCCCTGATGTGCGTGAGAGTTTCGATCGTGAATTGTTAGTGAATACCTATTGGCATAGCAATACGCTATTGGCCATCAAACGAGCATACCGATGGTTTCCGGTAATTGAACCTATTCTCAAGGCAAACGAAATACCCGATGACTTTAAATATCTAGCCGTTATAGAGAGTGCGCTCTCCAATGCTTCCTCTCCTGCGGGTGCAAAGGGATTTTGGCAGATGTTGGAAGAAACAGGGAAGGGCTATGGACTGCAAATAGATGAGCAGGTAGATGAGAGATATGATGTAGAAAAAAGCACATACGCCGCCTGTCATTATCTGAAGGATGCCTTCGATATACATGGCTCATGGTCGATGGCCGCTGCTTCATACAACATGGGAATGGGAGGACTGCAAAGACGTGCGGGACAACAATATCAAAATGCATACTGGGATTTATTGTTGAATGAAGAAACAGCACGTTATGTTTACCGTATTCTGGCTATGAAGGAAATCTTCAATCATGCTGATCAATACGGTTTTGTGATTCGACCGGCGGAACTCTATGAACCCTTGAATTATTCCACCGTTCAAATCAACTCTTCCATAAACGATTTGGCTGCGTTTGCCAAGGATCAGGGTATATCCTACAAACTCTTGAAATGGTATAATCCGTGGCTTCGGGAAAATTATCTCAAAGTCCCTCAGGGTATGTCATACAATATTAAGGTTCCAGCTTAAATGCCACAGTGCTCAGGCGCTTTGTGGGCTTCCCATCTATAGTTTCTTCTCTCAGCATGGCTTGTGCCGCTTTGCTTTCCATTACTTCATTCATCGATTTGATAGCGCCTGATGGGATTCCCCGAGCAATCAATGCATGCATCCAGTAATCTCTTGTCTGCGTTGCGAAGATTCGCTGAAGAATGAGAGCAAGGTCTTTGCGATGTATTACTCGCGATTGATTGTCTGCATATTTTTCTTCTTGGTAAACAGATTCAATGCCCATCAATTCGCAAAGTTGTTTAAACTGTTTGTCGCTGCCTACAGCCAATACAAGTGATTTGCCATCAGAACAAAGAAAGGTTTCACCATAGGGTGCAATATTCGGATGCATGGAACCAGATGCTTGAGCGATATGTCCGGCCATGAGAAAATTGCCGGCCTGATTGACCAGGGCTGATAGAGCAGCTTCTTCCAATGTAACCCGAACGGTTAGTCCTTTCTTATTTTTTTCTCGCAGCAGAAGGGCGCAAAGAATGCCTTCTTTCAATTGGTGTGCGGCAATTACATCGATGAGTGCAACCGGCATTTTCAAAGGGCCACTTGAAGAGTCACCGTTCATGAACATGAAACCACACTCGGCTTGTAGAACTACGTCATAGGCTATTCTATCGCTATTGGATTGAAACCCCCTAAGGGAGGCATAAATGGCTTTGGGCTGAATGTGATGGACATCTTCCGCGGTGAGGCTAAACTTAGTGTCGTCACCTTCCTTGAAGTTGACTACGACAATGTCGCTCCAGCCGAGAAGTTCCTCTAGTCTTTTTCGATTTTGGGGTAGCGTGTAGTCGATCCACTCATAGGTTTTTCCGAAATTAACCGAGGAGAAATAAGCACTTACAGATGATTCTTCATCTTCTGTTTTGAGTTTCCATGATCGCGTAACGTCTCCGCGGGTGAGTGGGTTTTCGACCTTGATTACTTCAGCTCCGAGCTCAGCAAAAAATGTTGCAACGCTTGGGCCTGCAAGCACCGTGGAAAGATCTAGTACATGAAGCCCTTGAAAAAGCTTTTCCATACATCAAATCTACTGGTTATTCCGATTGAAGGGCTTCTTTGAAAACCCTTAATACCCGCTCGCGTGCGTAGCTATGTTCTACTATCGGTTTTGGATAGGAATCAGAACCAAACTCCGGAACCCATTTGCGAATGTAGAGCAAGTCTTTATCGAACTTTTCAGTTTGAAGTGCCGGATTGAAAACACGGAAATAGGGTGCCGCATCGCAGCCACAACTGGCTGCCCATTGCCACCCACCCACATTGCTGCCTAGATCAAAATCCAGCAGTTGTGTTGCGAAATAACGCTCGCCTAATCTCCAGTCGATGAGAAGATGCTTCGTGAGGAAACTGGCTACAATCATACGTACGCGATTGTGCATGAATCCGGTTGTGTTGAGCTCTCGCATACCGGCATCTACTATGGGATATCCCGTTTTTCCCTCGCACCATGCGCGAAACTCCTCAGGAGAATTGCGCCAGGGTATTCTGTCGTATGCGGGTTTGAATGCCTTCTCAACCGTATGGGGAAAGTGGTATATAATCACTTGATAAAAGTCCCTCCATATCAATTCATTCAACCATTTTTCATTGAGCTGCATTCCCACGCGGGCCAGCTGCCGAATACTCAAGGTTCCGAATCGTAAGTGCAAACTCAAACGAGTTGTCCCTTGCAGATGCGGTAAGTCTCTTGTTTGATGATAATTTCGAATAATATCTTCCGATACAGTCTGTTCCGGAAATGCGATATTCGAAGCAGCCTGCATTCCCATGCGTTCTAACGATAACACGCCCGTTTCGGGATGTGCATAGAGTTGATCACGCTTAGGTATGCTTTCGAAGGAAGCGAACGTATCGTCGTTCAGTTTTGATTTCCATTTCTTGCTAAAGGGAGTGAATACGGTGTAGGGCTTTCCGTCGTCTTTTACAATTTCACTTTTTTCGAAAACTACATGGTCTTTATAACCATGCATCGAAATACCTCGCTTTACTAGTATTTCATGTATGGCTTTGTCTCGCTGTTGTGCATAAGGTTCATAGTCACGGTTGCAGAAAACGTTAGTAACATTGAACTCTTCGACAATTTGCTGCCATACTTGCAATGGTTCACCATAATAGGTCTTCAGGCCGCTTCCCAATTCTTCTAGTTGACCGTGAATCGAATTCAGACAGGTATGAATAAAAGTGAGCCTCTTGTCGGACTTGTCTTCTAGTTTGTCGAGAATGTGCTTATCGAAAATGAAGATGCACAAAACCTTCTTGCCACTCTCAAGTGATTTGCTGAGGGCATGGTTGTCTTCCAGCCTTAAATCACGACGGAACCAATGTATAGCAATGGGCTCTTGCATGGGAACTTCCTTTTATAAAGGAAACAATGAATTGTCCTATTCGTTCGTTTCGCTAGTGCCTTGGCTATGTTGAGCCTCCTCTAACAGCTGTTTTTTGTAGAGTGACGCATATGCGCCATTAAGTGCTAGCAATTCTGAATGTGTGCCGCGTTCTGTAATTTTTCCTTGATCGAGGTAAATGATTTGATCAGCATCCTTGACTGTCGAAATACGATGCGCAATTATGATGCTGGTTTTGCCTTTCATAAGCTGACGCAGTTCGCGAATAATGCGGTCTTCTGTATGAGTGTCAACAGCGCTAAGGCAGTCGTCGAATAGTAGTATTTGCGGATTTTTGATAATGGCGCGCGCAATGGAAATACGCTGCTTTTGACCCCCGCTCAAGTTTATGCCACGCTCGCCAAGAAGTGTGTGATAACCTTCGGGAAAACCCAGAATATTATCATGAACGTCGGCCATGGTGGCTGCCTGAACAACAGCTGAGTCTGTTGCTTCTGCTCCGAATGTTATATTGTTTCGAATGCTGTCGCTGAACAGAAATACTTCCTGAGGAACATATCCGATATTCTCTCTGAGTTCTGCAGATCGCAAGTGGTTAATAGAGTCACCGTTTATGCTTATCCGTCCCGAAGTAGGGTCAATCATTCGCGGTATCAATTGCGCTAACGTGGATTTGCCGCTGCCCGTGCGGCCAATTATCCCGAGTGACGTTCCCGGTGAAATCGATAGATTGATGTCTTTGAGCGCTTGAATTCCGCTATCAGGATAGGTGTAGCAAACTCCTTCCAAACGCACAGTTCCGGGCTGGAAGGGTTGCGCATTCGAAGCGTCTTGAATATCCGGTTGAGTATGCAAAAATTCGTTGATGCGCGCCTGACTTGCTTCTGCCTTCTGAACTAAACTCGTGACCCAACCCACGACAGCAAAGGGCCACGTCAGAATGTTAACATAAAACACAAACTGAACAATGACCCCCGGCGTAAGCTCACCGGCCATTACTTTCTGAGCGCCGATATACACAGTAAGTATGGTGCTAAGACCAACGAGAATGATGATGACAGGCATGAAGAGCGCGTCGATGCGAACTAATTGCAGTTGTTTTTTCTTGTAATGTTCACTTTCAGAGGCAAAGGTGTCGGAAAAACTTTGTTCGCGCGCAAACGCCCTGAGAATGCGAATACCCGAAATGCTTTCCTGAACAATGGCGCTAAGTTTCGATTGTTGCTGCTGAACTAAATCGGTCTTCTTGTTGATGGTTTTGCTCACGTAAAAAATGGCCACCATCATAAAGGGTAGGGGCGACAATGTGTACAGAGTCAACTCCCAATCAATGCGAAGCATAACTACCGTGCACATAACTAAAAGCACAAAAAGATTTAGCGTATACATGACCGCCGGACCCACATACATGCGAACCCGGTTCACATCTTCACTAATTCTATTCATCAAATCGCCGGTGCGGTTGCGTCTGTAAAAACTGTAGTCTAACTCCTGATACTTGCGATATACTTCATTTTTTATATCGTATTCAATATGGCGCGACATGACGATTAGTGCCTGACGCTGATAGAATAGAAAGACCCCCTTGACAACATACATGATGAGGTATAGAACAGCGAGTAGAATACCAATTTTGACTACTACCGATGCGTAATTGTTAGGTTGAATTTCAACTGTTGGAACTTCATCGGTAAACCACGATGATAGGTATCGAAATGTACTGGGAGCAGGTATTTCGGTGGTATTGGTTAAGCTGTCTTTAATACGAAGTGCGTCAGCTAAAAAATCAATACCGTCGCGCACTACAACCGGGGCATAAACGCTGAAAATATTGCCAAGAATGATGAGGATAAATCCCGCAAAGAGCCTTCCGCGATATTTCCAGAAGTACTTGTTGAGCTGTGCGAGATTTTTCATAAGGCTGCTAATCTACAACCTTCTTAGAATTCGAAGTTCCATGTGATACTTGGTAAAATGGGGAAAAGGCTGACCTGATAAGCCTTTACTTGAAAAACGCCATTTTGAATTTGACCGTCGGTTCCGAAATAAATGAAGTATGGGTTCATACGATTGTACAAATTGTACACCGATAGGTTCCAGTTGCTTTTGAATTTCGAGGGACGTTCTGGCGCCTGCGGGTCTTGTGATTTTTCACGGCCATGATGCTTCATATGCCACGTGGCAGAGAAGTCGGCACGGTGATACGGAGCCATGCGATAACCATTGCGGTCACCGTATACGTCGATAACGCGGTTCTCATAAAAATATCGCTCGATGGGAAGCGTAATAGCGTTGCCCGTTGCATAAACGAATACAAAACCTAAATCCAGACGAGGATGTATTTTAAAGTTAACCACGAAACTCAGATCGTGGCGTCGGTCCCATCGCGTCGGAAATGGGTCCCCTCCGTTGAGCGATTCGAATATGCGATCTGTCTTTGACCAAGTATAGCCAATCCATCCATTGAGCTTGCCCGCACCTTTCTTCAAAAAAAACTCAGCCCCGTAACTTCTTCCTGAACCGAAAACCAGCAGATTGTCAATATTGTCGTTGATGGTTTGATCTGGTTGAGCCCCTTCCTTGTATTCACTTTGATTTGACATCGTTTTATAGTAAATCTCTAAACTGCTCTCCCATGCGTTGTTATCGAAATTTTGAAAATATCCGGCACTGATTTGTTCGCCAATCTGAGGACGTAAAACCTCCGTACTAGGAAGCCAAACGTCCGTTGGTAATGAGGTGGGCGATAAACTCGTGAGGTGTATGTATTGATAATTCCGCATGTAGCCGGCCTTTATGCTGGCGTTGCGATGAAGTGCCCAGCGGAAATTCAACCGAGGTTCGAATCCACCGTAATCTTGAACCAAATCACCTTCAGCGTATTCTATGGTTGAAGTGGATACCCCTGACGCGAGCGGACCGGTTTCTGCTTTATTGTAACGGGTAAATGGCCCAACGTGCGCGAAGTAGGAGTAGCGTATACCGGCATTGAAGCTCACGTTCTCTGTCAAATCGAACTCATCCAGAACATAACCGGCGGCTTCATGTGATAACAAATGCACTTTGGACCCCGTGTCGAATTCGGTATCACCGCTTCGAGCATAAACGCTGTTGGGCATAAAGTCGTGATGTGTGTAGTCGATGCCCCATTTAATCCTGTGGCGATAGTTGGGGTAGAAGCTCCATTGAACTTTGGCTCCCAAATCTTGAATGCCACTCGAAAGAGTGAATTCGAATCCCTCCTGCTTAGCTCCAAACGAAAATGCATAGTTCGTAAAGGTGAGTATCGAGTTCATAAAGAGCTTAGGATTGATAACCCTATTCCAACGCAATGTTCCCGTCGAGTTGCCCCAAGGTATGCGCGTGTTGAAGTTCGTTTTTTGACTATTGAAATTGAATACATCTCGCCCGAAGTAACCGCTAAGGAATAGTTGGTCTTTGGGTGAGAGTTTCCAATTGAGTTTCGCGTTGACATCATAGAAGTAATAGCCCGACCCGTAAGCGTTTGCAGTTGGTTTGATGAATGGTTTTAATAACACATCAATGTAGGTTCTGCGGGCACTTATAATAAAGGAGGCCGTATCTTTTTTAATTGGACCTTCCAGGGTAAGCCGCGAGGAAATAGTGCCAATACCTCCTTGCGCATGGAAGGATCGCTGATTCCCTTCTTTAAGTGAAACATCCAGAACGGATGCCAGTCGGCTCCCGAAATTGGCGGGTATTCCACCCTTGATCAGTTCGAGATTTTTAACGGCATCGGCATTGAAAACAGAGAAGAATCCAAAAAGATGGGAGGCATTGTAGACGGTCGCGTTGTCCAGTAAAATCAAATTCTGATCAACCCCGCCGCCTCGAACGTAAAAACCTGCATTTCCTTCGCCACTGCTTTTTACTCCTGGCAGCAAGGTGATGGTTTTCAAAATGTCAATCTCGCCGAACAATACGGGTAGAGTTTTAACCTGATCCATCTCCAGACTAATTTTTCCGATATCCGTGCTCCTCGTATTATCACTTTTTTCACCTTCTATCGTCACTTCATTGGCTTGGATGTTTTGAGGGCTAAGGAAACGGTCCAGACGTGTATCACTGTTCAAGTCTACGATGACTTCCTGCGGCTCATAACCCAATAAGCTGAATCGAATGGTTTGATTTCCCGCAGGCAGGGTAAGTGAGTAAAATCCGTATAGATTACTTGTCGAACCCTTGCCTTGCTCATTACTCGACACAACGGCGCCTATCAGATATTCACCTGTTGCTGCATCTTGTAAAGTGCCATTAACTGTAAATGAATTGGATTTCGGCTCAACTT
>Ga0315903_10002318_pt1 | contig 28151 bp, 40 predicted proteins | sample LakEriMetagenome_7_FD_203524 | JGI IMG/M metagenome (GOLD analysis project Ga0315903, IMG submission 203524) | Freshwater fungal communities from buoy surface, Lake Erie, Ohio, United States - Buoy 2 MA119 | ecosystem: Environmental > Aquatic > Freshwater > Lake | place: USA: Lake Erie, Ohio... | reverse complement strand
GGTGCGGGCGGGTTGGGGGAGACCGTTCTCGCAGGTAGCGTTCGCCCCTCGTGTGAAACGGGTTCGCCCGGATCACAGCAATCGATGTCTCTGTGAGCCCGGTCCGCCGGGGACCACATGGCAACAACCGAAACGGATGCTCCACCGGTCGATGACCCGTGGAGCATTTGCGTGAACGGCGGTTCTCCGCTGGAAGCGCGAAACAGTCAAGTCGCAAGGACCGCAGCGATGCGGATGGATGAAGAGGCTGCCTCATGGCAAAGCAAGCGATCGTCGGCGAAAAGGTCGGCATGACACAGGTGTGGGCGGACGACAATCGCGTCGTCCCCGTCACCGTGCTTCGTGTCGAGCCCGCTCGCATCGTTCAAATCAAGACCTCCGAGCGCGACGGCTACGCCGCCGTTCAGGTCACGTACGGCTCGAAGGACGCGAAGAAGTTGTCCAAGCCCGAGGCCGGACACTTCGCCAAGGCCGGTGTCGATGCCGGTCGTCGACTCGTCGAGTTGCGTCTCGACAGCGTCGACGGATTCGAAGTGGGTCAGGAGATCGCCGTCGACGTTCTCGCCAAGGGTCAGAAGGTCGACGTCACCGCGATCAGCCGCGGCAAGGGTTTCGCCGGTGGCATGAAGCGTCACAACTTCAACGGCCAGGGCGCGAGCCACGGTAACCACAAGCACCACCGTGCTCCGGGCTCGATCGGTTCGTGCTCGTTCCCCGGTCGCGTGTTCAAGGGTCTGCGCATGGCCGGTCACATGGGTCACGAGCAAGTGACCACTCTCAATCTCGAGGTTGTCGAGGCCGACGCCGAGCGCGGCCTGTTGTTGGTGCGTGGCTCGGTTCCGGGCCCGAACGGTGGCGTTGTGATCGTTCGCAACGCGGTGAAGGGGAAGTGACCACATGCCCTCCGTGAAGCTCAAGAACCAGACCGGCAAGGACGTCGGCTCGCTCGATCTGAGCGACGACGATTTCGGCCGTCAGCCCAACGTGCCCGTGATGCACCAGGTCGTCACCGCGCAACTCGCGCATCGTCGCGCCGGCACGCAGAGCACCAAGACCCGCGCCGAAGTCTCCGGTGGCGGCAAGAAGCCCTACAAGCAGAAGGGCACCGGTAACGCGCGTCAGGGCTCGACCCGCTCGCCGCAGTTCTCCGGTGGTGGCGTCGCTCTCGGACCCAAGCCGCGCAAGTACTCGCAGAAGACCCCCAAGAAGATGATCAAGATCGCGTTGCAGTCCGCGCTGTCGGATCGTGCGAACGAGGGCAAGGTCGTCGTCGTGGACTCGTGGAACTTCGAGACCCCGAAGACCTCGGCCGCTCAGGCCGCCCTCGCCGCGCTGAACCTCGAGGGTCGCGTGCTCGTGGTCGTGCGTCGCGACGAGATCAACGCCATCCGCTCGTTCCGCAACCTCCCCGAGGTGCAGTTGATCGAGATCGGCGAACTCAACGCGTACGACGTGTTGTGCAACGACTACATCGTGTTCTCCAAGGCCTCGTTGCCCGGAGCGAGCAAGGACGGTCAGTGATGAAGGATCCCCGCGACATCATCCTCGCGCCGGTCGTGTCCGAGAAGAGCTACGCGCTCATCGAGACCGGTGTCTACACATTCCAGGTTCACGTCGACGCCTCCAAGCCCGAGATCCACGACGCCGTGGAAGCCATCTGGGGCGTGAAGGTTCTGAAGGTGAACACGCTCAACCGTGCGGGCAAGATCCAGCGCACCCGGGGCACCAATCGCCCCGGCCGTCGTGCTGCGTTCAAGCGCGCCATCGTCACCCTGGCCCCCGGCAGCGAGATCCCGCTGTTCGAGAACAACTGAGGCATCACGTCATGGCAATTCGTAAGCGCAAGCCAACATCAGCCGGTCGCCGGTTCCAGACGTCGTCGGATTTCTCCGAGATCACGTCGACGACCCCCGAGAAGTCCTTGCTCACGAGCAAGCCGAAGTCCGGTGGTCGCAACGCCTACGGTCGCAAGACCGCGCGTCACCGCGGTGGCGGACACAAGCAGCAGTACCGCATGATCGACTTCAAGCGGAACAAGGACGGTGTGGACGCCAAGGTCGCCACCATCGAGTACGACCCGAACCGCACCTGCCGCATCGCTCTTCTGCATTACGCCGACGGCGAGAAGGCCTACATCCTGGCGCCCAAGGGCATGAACGTGGGTGACCACATCTCGAGCGGCCCCAAGGCCGACATCAAGCCCGGCAACGCGTTGCCGTTGCGCTACGTGCCCGTCGGTACCGTCGTGCACAACGTCGAGTTGCGACCGGGTCAGGGCGGCAAGATGGCCCGCTCGGCCGGCGTGGGCGTGCAGTTGGTCGCCAAGGACGGCGACCACGCCACGTTGCGTCTGCCCAGCTCGGAAATGCGTCGCGTTCTCATCGATTGCCGTGCGACCGTCGGCGAAGTGGGCAACGCCGAGCACGAGCTCATCAAGATCGGCAAGGCCGGTCGTAACCGCTGGAAGGGCGTTCGCCCCCAGACCCGCGGTGTGGCCATGAACCCCGTCGACCACCCGCTCGGTGGTGGCGAAGGCAAGACCTCCGGTGGTCGTCCGCCGGTGTCGCCGTGGGGCAAGCCCGAGAGCCGTACGCGCGACACCAACAAGGCGTCGCAGAAGTTGATCATCCGCCGTCGTCGTTCGGCCAAGGGCCGTCGCTAAAGGATTGGGGTAACACATGTCTCGCAGCCTGAAGAAGGGCCCGTTCGTCGATGACCACTTGGTGAAGAAGGTCGACGCGCTGAACGCCGCCAACGAGAAGAAGGTCATCAAGACCTGGAGCCGTCGCTCCACCATCATCCCCGACATGGTCGGGCACACCATCGCGGTGCACGACGGACGCAAGCACGTCCCGGTGTACGTCACCGAAGCCATGGTCGGTCACAAGTTGGGCGAGTTCTCACCGACCCGCACCTTCAAGTACCACGCCGGCCAGGAAAAGAACACGAAGGGTAAGAAGTAATGACCGGTCCCAAGTTGAACGAGCGTTCGTTCGTCGCCGGCGAGCGCACCGGCATCCGCGCCAGCGTGCGTGGCTCGCGCATGTCGGCCTCCAAGGCTCGCGTCGTGCTCGACCTCATCCGTGGTCGTGACGTCGTGTCGGCCGATCAGATTCTGCAGTTCACCGAGCGCGAGGCCGCTCGCGTCGTGCGCAAGGTTCTCGCCTCGGCGGTCGCCAACGCCGTGAACAACGATTCACTCGAGGCCGAGACCCTCTACGTGAAGGCGTGCTACGCCGACGAGGGTCCGACCCTGCGTCGCTTCAAGCCCCGCGCCCGCGGTCGCGCCACGCGCATCAACAAGCGCACCTGCCACATCACCATCGTCCTCGACGTGATCGAAGCCGATCTGCTGGCGGTCGTGCAGGCCCGTCGCGAGCGCGCCGTCACCGGCCGTCGCGCCGGTCGCACCGGAGGCGTGGCCGATCGTCGTGCCCGCGTCACCAAGAGCCGTGAGGCTCGCACCACCAAGTCCGACGAGACCACCCAGAACGACGACATCGAGGCGACCGCGGTCGACACTCCCGTTGCCGAGAACGAAACCACCGACACGCCCGATGCCGAGGAGACCAACTGATGGGCCAGAAGATCAACCCCTACGGCTTCCGCCTCGGCGTGACCACCGAATGGAAGAGCCGTTGGTTCAGCGAGCGCCAGTACAAGGAGTACCTCACCGAGGACTGGAAGATCCGCGCCTTCATCAACGACTCGTTGCCCGACGCCGCCATCTCGCGCGTCGAGGTCGAGCGCAAGCGTGGTGAGACCCTGAAGGTCGACATCCACACCGCTCGTCCCGGCATCGTGATCGGTCGCAAGGGAGCCAAGGCCGACGAACTGCGCGCCGGACTCACGAAGCTCACCGGCAACCTCAAGGTGCAGTTGAACATCGTCGAGATCAAGTCTCCCGAACTCGACGCCGCGCTCATCGCCCAGGGTGTCGCCGATCAGCTGGTCGGTCGTATCGCCTTCCGTCGTGCCATGAAGCGCGCGGTGCAGAACGCCCAGAAGGCCGGTGCTCTCGGCATCCGCGTGCAGTGCTCGGGTCGTCTCGGTGGCGCCGAAATGAGTCGCACCGAGTGGTACCGCGAGGGTCGCGTGCCGTTGCACACGTTGCGCGCTGACATCGACTACGGCTTCCGCGAGGCGCGCACCTCGAGCGGTCGCGTCGGCGTGAAGGTCTGGATCTACCGCGGCGACATCCTGCCGTACAAGCCTCAGACCGAGGACAAGATCGTTCGCGAGGCGGCCATGGCCGTCGGCGAGACCTCGGGTGCCCCCGGTGCCCGCAAGGTCGTGTCGTCGAGTGGCCGTCGCAAGGCCGAGGAGGCCGCCGAGGCGGCCGCCAGCCCGCTCGTGAAGGAAGCCGATCCCGAACTCGAGAAGTTGCTCGATGAGGAAGAAGAGATTGCCCGTCGTACCCACGAGGGCCACGAGACCCCGCACTTCCGCGGACAGGACTGATCACCATGTTGATGCCTCGCAAAGTCGCACACCGTAAGCACCACCGTGGCCGCACCGGCGGTATGGCCAAGGGCGGAAGCGAACTGGCCTTCGGTCAGTACGGAATCCAAGCCCTCGAGCCGTGCTGGTTGACCGCACGTCAGATCGAAGCGGCCCGTATCGCCATGACCCGTCACATCAAGCGTGGTGGCAAGGTCTGGATCAACGTGTTCCCCGACAAGCCGGTCACGAAGAAGCCGGCCGAGACCCGCATGGGTTCGGGCAAGGGCAACCCGGAGTTCTGGGTGGCCGTCGTCAAGCCGGGTCGCGTTCTGTTCGAACTGTCCTTCCCCGTGCGCGATCAGGCGCTGGAGGCCTTGAACAAGGCCATCCAGAAGCTTCCGATCAAGGCGCGCATCATCACCCGCGAGGAGGCGATCTGATCATGGCAACCAAGGCCAGCAAGGACCGCACGGAACTGAGCGAACTCGACCTCGCGTCGTTGGTCGACCGTTTGCGTGCCGCCAAGCAGGAGGCGCTGAACCTGCGTTTCCGCAGCGCGACCGGTCAGCTCGATAACCACAGCGAACTGCGTCGCGTGCGTCGCCGTATCGCCCGTATCAACACCCTCATCCGTCAGCGCGAGATCGCGGCGGCCGAGGCCGGAGAGTGAACCAGATGTCCGAGAACACCGAAACAGCCGAGCGCCCGAACCGTAAGGTCCGCGAGGGCATCGTGTCGTCCAACAAGATGGACCGCACGATCGTCGTCGAGGTCGTCGAGCGCGTTCGCCACCCCAAGTACAACAAGTTCGTCATGCGCACCAAGAAGCTGTACGCCCATGACGAGGCCAACGACGCCAACATCGGCGACAAGGTGCGCGTCATGGAGACGCGTCCGTTGTCCAAGACCAAGCGTTGGCGCGTCGTCGAGATCCTCGAGCGGGCCAAGTGAGCGGCCAGGGAACGACGGAGGAATCACAATGATCCAGCAGGAAAGCCGCCTTCGCGTGGCGGACAACAGCGGCGCCAAGGAAGTGCTCTGCATCAAGGTTCTCGGTGGCACCCGTCGCCGTTACGCCTCGATCGGGGACATCTTCGTGGCCACCGTGAAGGACGCCATCCCCGGCGCCGGAGTCAAGAAGGGTGACGTCGTGAAGTGCGTCGTCGTTCGCGTCAAGAAGGAGAAGCGCCGTCCCGACGGCAGCTACATCCGTTTCGACGAGAACGCCGCCGTCATCATCAAGGACGACCTCACTCCCCGTGGAACGCGCATCTTCGGACCGGTCGGCCGCGAACTGCGCGACAAGAAGTTCATGCGAATCGTCTCGCTGGCCCCGGAGGTGCTCTGAGATGAAGATCAAGAAGGGTGACACCGTCGTGGTGATCTCGGGTAAGGACAAGGGCAAGGAAGGCACCGTCTCGCGTGTCATGCCCCGCACCAACCAGGTGATCGTCGACGGAATCAACGTCGCCAAGAAGCACCAGAAGCCCAAGGGCGCGAACCAGCAGGGCGGCATCATCGACCGCGACATGCCGCTCGACGCCTCGAACGTGATGCTCGTCCACAAGGGCAAGCCCACGCGCGTCGGGTTCAAGACGAACAGCGACGGCACGAAGGTGCGCGTCGCCCGGACCACGGGTGAGGAAGTCTGATGACCACCGCAACATCACCGCGTCTGAAGGCCAAGTACGAGGCCGAGATTCGCGACGCGCTCAAGGCCACTCTCGGCGTCTCCAACGTCATGCAGGTGCCCCGCATCGAGAAGATCGTCATCAACATGGGTGTCGGTCGCGCCACGCAGCAGCCGTCGCTGCTCGAGGGTGCCGTCGCCGACATGACCCGCATCGCGGGCCAGAAGCCCAAGGTCACCAAGTCACGTGACTCCATCGCCAACTTCAAGTTGCGCGAGAACCAGGCCATCGGCTGCAAGGTCACCTTGCGCGGCGATCGCATGTGGGAGTTCCTCGACCGTCTGATCGCCGTGGCGATCCCGCGTATCCGCGACTTCCGTGGTCTGCCGGTCCACTCGTGGGACGGCCGCGGCAACTACACGTTCGGTCTCGCCGACCAGACCGTGTTCCCGGAGATCGATTACGACAAGATCGACGCGCCTCGTGGCATGGACATCACCATCGTCACCACCGCGACGACCGATGCCGCCGGTCGGGCCCTGCTCGACGCGTTCGGTTTCCCGTTCAAGCGAGGCGCCGATGCCGCCGCCGCTCCGAAGAAGAAGTCCACCCGTCGCGGCCCGCAGTTCGCAGCCAAGAAGAAGAAGTGAGCGAGAGGTACTGACTCATGGCGAAGAAATCTCTGATCAACAAGGCTGCAGCCAAGCCCAAGTTCAAGGTGCGTGGCTACACGCGCTGCCGCAAGTGCGGTCGCGCCCGTTCCGTATACCGCAAGTTCGGACTGTGCCGCGTGTGCCTTCGTGATATGGCCCACGCCGGTGAAATCCCCGGTCTGACGAAGTCGAGCTGGTGAGGTACCAATGCTGACTGATCCCATTGCCGACATGCTCACCCGCATCCGCAACGCCAACACGGCGATGCACGACGAGGTGAAGATGCCATCATCCAAGCAGAAGGTCGCCCTGGCCAAGATCCTGGAACAGGAGGGTTACATCGCGGGTTTCGCGGTGGCCCCCAACACCAAGGGTCCCGGCGAGGTGCTCACCATCTCCATGAAGTACTCCGCTGAGCGCCGTCGCACCATCGCCGGCATCAAGCGCATCTCGACTCCCGGTCTTCGCGTGTACCGCAAGTCCGACACCGTGCCCCGCGTGCTCGGTGGCCTCGGAGTCGCCGTCCTGTCCACCAGTCAGGGACTCATGACCGACCGCGAAGCGCGCAAGCGCAAAGTGGGCGGCGAAGTCCTGTGCTACGTGTGGTGAGTCGAGGAGACCAACATGTCACGTATCGGTAAAGCACCCATCACGGTTCCCGCCGGAGTCGAGATCAAGGCGTCGGGCAACTCCATCACGGTGAAGGGTCCCAAGGGCACCCTCACTCGCGAGTTGGTCGGCGGTATCTCGGTCCGCCAGGAGGAGAACACCCTCCTGGTCGAGCGCCCCAACGACGAGCGTCAGTCGCGTAGCTTGCACGGTCTGTCGCGAGCCTTGGTGAACAACATGGTCGTCGGGGTCACCGAAGGCTTCGCCAAGGAGCTCGAGATCGTCGGCGTCGGTTACCGCGCCGAGTTGAAGGGACCGTCGGCGATCCGCCTCAACCTCGGTTTCTCGCACCCGGTCGACGTGGCCGCCCCCGAGGGCGTCACCTTCGAGGTTCCGGTCCAGACCCGCATCATCATCAAGGGCATCGACAAGGAAGCGGTGGGTCAGGTGGCCGCCAACATCCGTTCGATCCGCAAGCCCGAGCCCTACAAGGGCAAGGGAGTCCGCTACCTCAACGAGCGCATCCTCCGCAAGGCCGGTAAGGCCGGCAAGAAGTGACCGGCGTCCGAAAGATCAATAGGAACACGAAATGACCAAGATCAGCAAAGAACGTCGCGAGAGCCGGCTCATCCGGCACAACCGCGTGCGCAAGAAGATCCACGGCACCGCCGAGCGTCCGCGCTTGTCGCTGTATCGCTCGAACAAGCACATCATGTTGCAGGTGATCGACGACGACCTCGGCGTCACCATCGCGTCGGCCTCGTCGAACGAGCCGACCTTGCGCCCCGCCGGTGGTAGCACCGTCGACGCCGCCAAGGCGCTGGGCAAGACCGTGGCCGAGCGGGCCAAGGCCGCCGGCGTGAGCAAAGTCGTGTTCGACCGCGGTGGTTACCTCTATCACGGTCGCGTTGCCGCGGTCGCCGAAGCCGCTCGTGAAGCCGGACTGGAGTTCTGATGACGAACAACCCGAACAATCCGAACCCGCGTCAGGGTGATCGTGGCCCGGGCAACCCGCGCCAAGGCGATCGTCCCGGCCCCGGTCAGGGCAACACGCCCGACGGCGGACGCGAGTCGCGCGTGATCCACATCAACCGCGTGGCCAAGGTGGTCAAGGGCGGTCGTCGCTTCTCGTTCACCGCGCTCGTCGTGGTCGGCGATGGCAACGGTCGCGTCGGTCTCGGCTACGGCAAGGCCAAGGAAGTTCCCTTGGCCATCCAAAAGGGCACCGAGGACGCCAAGCGCAACATGTTCTCGGTCCCGATGGCCGGAGCGACCATCACCCACCCGATCATCGGCATCCTCGGAGCCGGTCGCGTCATGCTGAAGCCCGCCGCGCCCGGTACCGGCGTCATCGCCGGTGGTGCCGCTCGCATCATCCTCGAGGAAGCCGGCATCCACGACGTGCTCGCCAAGTCGCTCGGCTCGTCGAACGCGATCAACGTCGCTCGCGCCACCATCAACGGACTGCAGAGTCTGCAGCGTCCCGACGAAGTGGCCGCGCGTCGCGGGATCCCCGCCGATTCGTTCGTCCCCAAGGGACTGTTGAAGGCCTACACCGACACCAAGAAGTCGATCGCGGCCGGAGAGGCTCACTGATCATGGCTACGTACAAGACCGTCGTGCACACCGGACCGATGATCACCGTCACCCAGGTGAAGTCGTCCACTCACGCCAAGCCCAAGAGTCGTGGCACCCTTCGTGCGCTCGGACTCGGTCGCATCGGAAAGTCCAACGTGCTTCCCGATCGCCCCGAGATCCGCGGCATGATCGCCCGCGTCCCCCATCTGGTCGAGGTTTCCCCGGCCACGTCCAAGGAGAGCTGACCCATGCGCGTCGACGAACTAGCACCGGCACCGGGCTCGACCCATCGCAAGAAGCGGCTCGCCCGCGGTATCGGCGGCAAGGGCGGCAAGACCGCCGGCCGTGGAACCAAGGGTCAGCACTCGCGTGGTCGCGGAAAGGTCGCTCGCGGCTTCGAAGGTGGCCAGATGCCGCTGAAGCAGCGCGTGCCGAAGTTGAAGGGCTTCAACAACCCGTTCCGCATCGAGTACCAGGCCGTCAACCTCGACACCATCAACGAACTCGACGAGGCCGTCGTCACCCCCGAGGTGCTGTCGGCTCGTGGTGTCCTGCACAAGGACGTGTTCGTGAAGGTGCTCGCTCGCGGACAAGTCACCCGCAAGGTCGACGTGTCGGCGCACGCCGTGTCGAAGGCGGCCCAGTCCGCCATCGAAGCGGCCGGTGGTTCGGTCACGATCATTCCGCTCCCGTACAAGGTGCGCCCGGCTGCCAACGGCAACCAGTTCACCAACCGCTGATCCGGTCGGCCCCCGATCGACGACCACCGCTAGACCCGAGGAGTACACGTGCTGTCGAACCTGAAGAACATCTTCAAGGTGCCGGACCTGCGGAACAAGATCTTGTTCACGGTCATGATGGTCGTGCTGTATCGCGTCGGCGCGCACGTCCGAGTTCCGGGTATCGACGATCAAGCGGTTCGTCAGTTGCGTGAGTCGGCGCGTCAGCAGGGTGCGCTCGGCTTTCTCAACTTGTTCTCGGGCGGAGCGTTCTCGTCGTTCGCCATCTTCGCGCTCGGCATCATGCCCTACATCACCTCCAGCATCATCATGCAGGTGCTCACGGTGGTCATCCCGAAGTTGGAGCAGTGGCAACAAGAAGGTGCGGTCGGCCAGCGCAAGATCACGCAGTGGACGCGCTACGTGGCCATCGCCATCGCCTTGCTGCAGGCCGCTGGTCTCACTTTCATCTTCGGACAAGGTCGGGGCTCGGCGTTCTTCACGGCCTCGGCGAATGCCCCCGACATCGTGTTGTTGCCCGATGGCATGTGGCCCCGGGGCTTGTTGGTGATCATCAGCTTGGTGGCCGGAACGGCCCTCTTGATGTGGATGGGCGAACTCATCAGCCAGCGTGGCATCGGCAACGGAATGAGCATCCTGATCTTCGCCTCGGTGGTCAGTTCTCTTCCGTTCAGCTACTACTCCATCCTGCAGAGCAAGAAGTGGGTCGTCTTCGGAATCCTGGTGGCCATCTCCATCGGAATCCTCATCGCGGTGGTGCGCGTCGAACTGGGTCAACGCCGTATCCCGGTGCAGTTCGCCAAGCGGGTGGTCGGTCGTCGCATGTACGGCGGTCAGAGCACGTACATCCCGTTGAAGGTCAACCAGGCCGGCGTGGTCCCGATCATCTTCGCCAGCTCCGTCATGTTGTTGCCGGTGCTCGTGACCAACGTGATCGGTAGCGACAGCGGATGGCGTCGCACGGTTACCGAGTGGGTCGACCGCAACCTGGTCTCGTCGCAAGGGCTCCTGTACATCGTCTCGTTCGCGATCCTGATCATCGCTTTCGCCTATTTCTACAACTCGATCGCTTTCGATCCCGTCCGTCAGGCCGATCAGATCCGTCGTCAGGGTGGGTTCATCCCGGGCATTCGTCCCGGACCGCAGACCGAGCGCTATCTGGCCAAGACCGTGAATCGCATCACGCTTCCCGGTGCGTTGTTCGTGGCCTTCATCGCGATCCTGCCCTACATCGTGTTGTGGGTGGGTGACGTGCAGTCGTTCCCCTTCGCGGGCACCACCGTGCTGATCGCCGTCGGTGTCGCACTCGAGTTGATGCGTCAGGTCGACAGTCAGTTGATGCTGCGCAATTACGAGGGATTCTTGAAGTAATCCGATGATCACGGGTGTCCGCCTGATCATCATCGGCCGTCAGGGTGCCGGCAAGGGAACGCAATGTCTGCGTATGTCCCGCCACTTCGTGGTGCCCCACATCTCCACCGGTGACATGTTGCGGGCCGCCGTCCGTGAGGGCACCGAACTCGGTCGCATGGCGCGGCAGGTCATCGAGGCCGGACAATTGGTGGGCGACGAGATCATGATCGGGTTGGTGGACCAGCGCCTGCAGCAAGACGACGCCCGCAGTCGCGGTTACATCCTCGACGGATTCCCCCGAACGGTGGCCCAAGCCGAGGCCCTCGACCGCATCTCGGTGGATCGCCCCATCGACGCCGTCATCGACATCGACGTGCCGCGCGACATGGTGATCGCGCGCATCTCGTCGCGACGCACCTGTCGTGACTGCGGCGCCAACTACACGGCCAAGGGTGACGAGCACAGCCCGTGGATCTGCGATTCGTGCGGGGGAGACGTGGTGCAGCGCGCCGACGACACCCCGAGCGCCATCAACCAACGTCTGGATCTGTACGAGAGCCAGACCAGTCCCTTGCTCGACTATTACGGTCGCCAGGGTCGCCTGACCGTCGTCGACGGCTCGGCCTCTCCCGATGAGGTCTTCGCCCGTCTCACGTCGGCCGTCGACGCCGCCCGGCGCCCCTCGTGATCGCCCCTGTGGATAACCGCGTTCGGCTCGGGTCATGCACCGGGAAGGCCCGGGTTCGGTCGTCGGCTCCGACGGTCCCGGTCGCCCCGGCGGACCGCGAAGTTTCCCCGATCGGCCGATTGGGGAGTGTCGGTCGCGCCGGTAGCATTGCCCCTCGGCCCAACGGCCGGTGCTGCGCGCGTCCTCGTGTCTCGTCGCAGTTCGTCAACCCCGCCTACAAGGAGGCAGTTCTGCCCAAGCCCAAAGACGACGCCATCTTGCTGGAAGGCACCATCCTCGAATCCCTGCCGAACGCGATGTTTCGGGTGGAGTTGGAGAACGGCCACAAGGTGTTGGCGCACATCTCCGGAAAGATGCGGATGAACTACATCCGAATTCTTCCCGGCGACAAGGTGCAAGTGGAACTCACTCCGTACGACCTCACCCGAGGTCGCATCACGTATCGCTACAAGTGAGAAACAAGAGTGTGAGACGGCCATGAAGGTCAAGCCCAGTGTCAAGAAGATCTGCGAGAAGTGCAAGGTGATCCGTCGTCACGGTCGTGTGATGGTCATCTGCGAGAACCCGCGTCACAAGCAGCGTCAAGGCTGAGAAGGAAGCAAGGAAACGTTCATGGCCCGTATTTCCGGCGTTGACATCCCCCGCGAGAAGCGGTTGGAGATTTCGCTCACGTACATCTTCGGCATCGGCAAGCCCACGGCTCAGCGCATGTGCGCCGATCTCGGCATCGACCCCAACACCCGCGTTCGTGATCTCACCGATGACGAAGTGAACAAGCTCCGCGGTTGGGTCGATCAGAACATCACCGTCGAGGGCGACCTGCGCCGCGAAGTGCAGACCGACATCAAGCGCAAGATCGAGATCGGCTGCCTGCAGGGCGTCCGCCATCGCAAGGGCCTGCCGGTGCGCGGCCAGCGAACCCACACCAATGCTCGTACCCGCAAGGGCCCGAAGAAGACCGTCGCCAACAAGAAGAAGGCAGTGAGGAAGTAATCATGGCGAAGCCGAAGCCGGGCGGACGCCGCCCCCGTAAGCGCGAACGCAAGAACGTTGCCGTTGGTGTGTGCCACATCAAGTGCTCGTTCAACAACACCATCGTCAGCATCACCGACACCGAGGGCAACGTCCTGTCGTGGGCCTCGGGTGGTGGAGTCGGATTCAAGGGTTCGCGCAAGAGCACCCCGTTCGCCGCGCAGCTCGCCGCCGAGAAGGCCGCCAAGCTCGCCTTCGAGCAGGGCATGCGTCGGGTCGAAGTGCACGCCAAGGGCCCCGGCTCGGGCCGTGACACCGCCATTCGTTCGTTGCAGAACACCGGCATCGAAGTGACCGGCATCAAGGACGTCACCCCCGTGCCCCACAACGGTTGCAAGTTGCCCAAGCGGAAGAGGAACTAAGAGATGGCCCGTTACACCGGTCCCAAGGTGCGCCTGTCGCGCCGCTTGAACACCAACTTGTTCGACAACGAGAAGGGTCGCAAGGCCCTCGAGCGCCGTCCTTTCCCGCCGGGCCAGCACGGTCGCACCCGTCGTCGTTCGGCGGGCAGCGAGTACCTCGCTCAGCTCCAGGAAAAGCAGAAGGCCAAGTACATCTACGGCGTCCTCGAGCGGCAGTTCCGCAAGACCTACGAAGAGGCCAACCGTCTCGCCGGTCCGACCGGTGAGAATCTTCTGCGTCTGCTCGAGCTGCGTCTCGACAACGTGGTGTACCGCGCCGGCTTCGCCAGCACGCGTCCGCAGGCTCGTCAATTCGTCAGCCATGGCCTCATCCTGGTCAACGGCAAGCGCCTGAACATCCCGAGCGCCCGCGTCAAGAAGGGCGATGTCATCAGCTTGTCGACCAAGGCTCGCGACATGATCGTCATTCAGCACAACGTCGACACGCTCGACCGCTCCATCGTGGGCTGGCTCGAAGGTGGCGACGGCGGCAAGCAGGTCACGGTTCGCACCGAGCCGGCGCGCGAGCACATCGACGTGCCCGTGCGCGAACAGCTCATCGTCGAGCTCTACTCGAAGTAATCCAACCCAGCCAGTCCCCAACACCCGACGAACGGAAGAGACACATGCTCGTCATCCAGCGCCCCACAGTCGAAACCGAGAACGAGGAGTCGAGCAATCGGCAGTCGTTCTCCGTCGGCCCGCTCGAGCCCGGCTTCGGCCACACCATCGGCAACTCGCTGCGTCGAGTTCTGCTGTCGTCCATCCCGGGCGCCGCGATCACCATGGTGAAGTTCGACGAGGCCCTGCACGAGTTCGACACCATCCCCGGTGTCACCGAGGACGTCACCGACATCATCTTGAATCTCAAGGACGTCGTGCTCACCTCGGCCGCCGACGAGCCGGTCACCATTCGCGTCGACGTGCGTGGTCCCGCGGTCATCACGGCCGGTGACATCCGTTGCCCCGCCGAGGTCGAGATCCTGAACAAGGACCTCGTCATCGCCACGGTGAACGACAAGGGCCGCTTGGCCGTGGACCTCACGGTCGAGCAGGGTCGCGGCTATCTCAGCAGCGATCGTGGTTCGGGCAACGGCACCATCGGCGTCATCCCGATCGACGCCATCTTCTCGCCCGTGCGTCGCGTCATGTTCGACGTGCAGCCGACGCGCGTCGAGCAGAGCACCAACTACGACAAGCTCGTGATCGACATCGAGACCGACGGCACGATCACCCCGCGCGAGGCCCTGGCCTCGGCCGGCGCCACGTTGCGCTCGTTGGTGGATCTGGTGGCCAATCTGTCCGACGAGCCCAAGGGTCTCGAGTTGGGCGAGGTCATCCAGGCCGGTGCGACCAGCCCGGATCTCGACATCGCCATCGAGGACCTCGACCTGTCCGAGCGCCCCCGCAACTGCCTGAAGCGCGCCCAGGTGAACACCATCGGCGAGTTGCTCAGCAAGACCGAGGACGACCTCCTCAACATCACCAACTTCGGCCAGAAGAGCCTCGACGAGGTCAAGCAGAAGCTCGATGAGCGCGGCTTGTCCCTGCGCGGCTGACATTCACGAATCACAGACGAAAGAACATCACCATGCCCGCAACACCTCGCCGCGCCCGCAAGTTCGGTGGCAGCTCCGCTCACCAGAAGTTGATGATGGCCAACCTGGCCGCCTCGCTCATCGCCGCCGAGGCCATCGAGACGACCGAGGCCAAGGCCAAGGCACTGCGCCCCATCGCCGAGAAGCTCATCACCAAGGCCAAGAAGGCTCAGGATGGTGACGCCACCAGCATCCACCGCATCCGTCAGATCCAGGGTTACCTCGGTGACAAGGAGATGACCCACAAGTTGGTGTCCGAGGTCGCGCCGCGTTACCTCGAGCGCAACGGTGGTTACCTGCGCATCCTCAAGCTCGGACCGCGTCAGGGCGACAACGCGCCCATGGCGCGCATCGAACTCGTCTGATCGGTCGCCGACGACCCGTTCGTCGCCCGAACCCACCGAGGACAACCGAATGAACGTGAACGAGCCCGCCAACCGGCGGGCTCGTTTGTCGGTGGCCTACGACGGATCGCAGTTCCACGGGTTCGCCATGAACGACGGTGTGCGAACCGTGGCTGGTGCGTTGACCGACGCGCTGGCGCTCATCGTGCGTCGACCGGTCGAGATCACCGGAGCCGGCCGCACCGACGCCGGCGTGCACGCCTGGGATCAGGTGGTCAGTTGCGATCTGCCCGGCGACCTCGACATCGACGCGTTGCCGCGCCGTCTCACCAAGATGTGTGCACCCGGCATCGTGGTGCGCGCCGCGGCATGGGCGCACGACCCCGAGTTCGATGCCCGGTTCTCGGCGTTGTGGCGTCGCTACCGCTACACGATCCTGAACGATCCCACGCCGGACCCCTTTCTCGCCCCCACGGTGTGGCACGTGGCCACGCCGCTGAACCTCGACCTCATGCGTTTGGGGTGCGATCCGTTGATGGGGGAGCACGATTTCTCGGCGTTTTGTCGCAAACCCAAGTTGAGCCGGGATCAGGTGGAGCGGGGAGACCCTGGCCCGAGCATGTTCCGACGGGTGACCGTGGCCCGATGGTCCGAGCATGCGAGCGACCATGGGGCGCGACTGTTGCGGTTCGAGATTCAGGCCAACGCGTTCTGCCATCAGATGGTCCGTTCCATCGTGGGCACCCTGGTCGACGTGGGCACGGGGAAGATGTCGCCGGGCGGCATTTCGGGGGTTCTGCGTTCCAAGGAACGCTCGGCCGCGGGCACGGTGGCACCCCCGCAAGGACTCACCCTCTGGGAGGTGGGGTACCCCGACGGCCCGGCCCCGAAATCGACCACGACCGAGGGGTGACAACCCGTGGCGAACGGTCGTTTTTCCCCTGTTTGCCCGTATCCTTCTCCGGTCCCCATCGGACCGGTCGTCCGGGGAAACGTTCGTGAAAGAAGCACCAATGAGCACCTATTCGCCAAAGGCCAGTGAGATCACCCGCGAGTGGCACATCCTCGATGCCGAGGGCATGATCCTCGGTCGTCTGTGCACCGAGGCCGCCCGTTTGCTGCGCGGCAAGCACAAGCCGACGTTCGCTCCGCACATCGACACCGGTGATCACGTGATCATCATCAACGTGGACAAGGTCGTGCTCACCTCGGGCAAGGCCGACACCCGCATGGTCTACAACTACTCGGGTTACCCCGGTGGCCTGAAGAGCGAGACCTTCGGAAACTTGCTCGCGCGTCGTCCCGACGAAGCCATCCGTGGTGCCGTGCGCGGCATGCTGCCCAAGGGCCCGCTCGGCCGTCAGATGATCAAGAAGTTGAAGGTCTACACCGGAGCCGAGCACCCGCACGGTGCGCAGAATCCGACCGTCCGCAACATCGACCACGCCAAAGCCCGCTGAACGAGTTCAAGGAAGACATCGCAATGAGCAAGCCTCTCACCCAGACCACCGGCCGTCGCAAGGAGTCGGTGGCTCGCGTTCGCGTGCGCCCCGGCACCGGCAAGTTCACCGTGAACGGCAAGCCGCTCGACGTCTACTTCTGCACCGCGACCCAGCAGAACTCGGCGATCGAAGCGCTCCGCGTCACCAACACCCTCGAGCAGTACGACGTGGACGCCACCATTCATGGCGGCGGAGTCACCGGTCAGTCCGGCGCGATGCGCATGGGCTTGGCCCGTTCGCTCGTCGAGATCGATCCGGAATCGCGCCCGGCCCTGAAGAAGGCCGGTCTTCTCACTCGTGACTCGCGTCGCAAGGAGAGCAAGAAGTACGGCCTCAAGAAGGCTCGTAAGGCGCCGCAGTACACGAAGCGCTGATCGCGGAATCAGATGTCGGGCGTCAGCAAGTCGCCCCATCCCGGCTTCGGCACCGACGGTGTGCGGGGTCAGGCGATCGTCGAGGTGTCACCTGAATACGTGATGGCTCTCGGCCGTGCCGTGGCTCGCGTTCTTCGACCGACTCGGGTCGTCCTCGGTCGAGATCCCCGTGTTTCCGGGCCCATTCTGGAAGCCGCGTTCTCCGCAGGTGCCTCCGCCGAGGGCGTGAGGGTCGAGGAATTCGGTGTCCTGCCCACGCCGGCGCTGGCCATGATCTCGCAACGCGAGGAGGTGCCGGCCGTCGTCATCACGGCCTCGCACAACAAGTACACCGACAACGGTGTGAAGGTCTTCGCCGCTGGTGGTCGCAAATTGCTCGATCATCAGGAACGCGCCATCGAAGCCGAGACGTGGCGCATCCTCGACGAGGGGACCGGCCCGATTCCGCGCGATCTTGAAGTGGGCGTGGTCATGCGACGTAGTGACGGCGTCACCATGTACGTCGATCATCTCGTCGAGATCTTCGGAGAGGGATCACTCGCCGGATTGCGGGTGGTCATCGACACGGCGAACGGAGCGATGAGCAAGGTCGCACCGTTGCTGTTGCAACGTCTCGGCGCCGACGTGATCACCATGAACGACGCGCCCGACGGCACGAACATCAACGACAAGTGCGGGGCCACGGCGCCGCAGGCGTTGTGCGACTTCATCAGCGGAACCGGAACGGGAATCTCGGTCGACATGGGTTTCGCGTTCGACGGCGACGGAGATCGGCTGATCGCCGTCGACGAGAACGGTCGGGTCGTCGACGGTGATCGATTGATCGCGTTGTCGGCGCTCGACCGGCGCGATGCCGGCACGCTCGCGGGCGACACCGTGGTCGTCACCGTGATGTCGAACCTGGGCTTCCACCGAGCCATGAGCGGGGCGGGTGTCACGGTGGTCACCACCGGCGTCGGTGATCGATTGGTGCTCGACGCCATGGAGACCGGTGGCTTCGTGCTGGGTGGCGAGCAGAGCGGACACATCATTCATCGTGATCTCGCCACGACCGGCGACGGTTTGCTGGCGGCGGTGGTGTTGGCCCGCATGATGCGTCGCCGTGGTGGGCGGTTCTCGAACGTCGCCTCGTCGGTGATGCACAGCTTGCCCCAGGTCCTGAAGAACGTGCGGGTGGCGCGCCGTCCCGATGACGTGGCCGGGTTGCTGTCCGCCGAGATCGCCGCCGAAGAGGCACAGTTGGGCGTCAACGGACGAGTGCTGGTGCGGTCATCGGGAACCGAGCCGGTGGTACGCGTGATGGTGGAGGCCGGAACCCCGGAACTGGCCGACGCCGTGGCCGAGCGCCTGGTGGCGGCGGCTCTCGACAAGTGCCGTTGACGCGCGGTCGAGCGTGCCTCCCGGCGGTTCGGACACCTCGGTAACCTGACCGTCATGTGCGGCATCATCGCGTTGAGCGCCCGACCCTTCACCAGGCCGGTCCCGAGTGCCACCGACATCCTGGCGCGCCTCGACGCCGCCGTGAACTGTGGATCCGACATCGTCGCGGCGACCACGCAGGTGGCGGCCGTGAACGAGTTGCTCAAGGGGGTCCCCGGGGTGATGGCCCTGGCCGGGAACCGGGAGTTGATCTCGGGCATCGAGTCCCGACTGGCCCGTCTCGACGCCACGATCGCCACCGCCGACACCGCTCTCGAGACCGCGAGTCTGGACCCCGAGCGGCTGGAGGCCGCCGCGGCCGAACTGATCGCGGCCCGCGACGCCGTGTGGTCGATCGGACGTGACCGCCTGCGCACCGCTCGCGCCGTGGCCGACCTGGCCGGTCGCGACGCCGGGGTGGCCACGTTGTCCGGCTACCTGATGATCCAGCAGGCCTTCGCCGCCATCGACCGCATGGAGGTTCGCGGACGCGACTCCGCGGGCATCCACGTCTTCGTGTGGGGCCACGGTCTCGGTGAATCCGATCTGCGCACGGCACTCGACGCGCGGGCCACCGACCCGCTCTTCCAGAGTGGTTCGGTGCGTTGGATCGACGGCGTGTTGTCGTTCGTGTACAAAGCGGCCGCCGAGATCGGCGAGCTCGGCGACAACACGAAGGTGATGCGTGACGCGGTGCGCACCGACGATCTGTTGCGCCGGGCGTTGTCACACCCGGGCGCCCGAACGTCCTTGGTGGGTCACACACGGTGGGCGAGCGTGGGCATCATCAGCGAACCGAACGCCCATCCGGTGAACAGCGAACGATCACTCGCCGACGCCGAACGGCCGTACGTCATCGCCGCGCTGAATGGTGACGTCGACAACCACGCCGATCTTCGCATCATGCACGGTCTTTCCTTCCCGGGCCAGATCACCACCGATGCCAAGGTGATCCCGGCCTTGGTCACCAAGCATCGTCAGGATTGTGGCGACACGCCCGAAGCGTTCCGGCGCACCGTGGCCTCCTTCGAAGGCTCGGTGGCCATCGCGGCCGCGGCCACCGACGATCCCGAGCGATTGTTGTTGGCCCTCCACGGAAGCGGACAGGGATTGTTCGTCGGTCTGGCCGAGGACCTCTTCATCGTGGCCAGTGAGCCGTACGGAGTGGTGGAGGAAACCAATCGCTATTTCAGGCTCGATGGTGAAGGGGCCGGCGCCGGCCAGATCGTCGTTCTCGACGGACGACGAGCCGGGGAACTCGATGGTGTGGAACGAATCGGTTACGACGGTTCCATGATTCCGGTCGACGATCGGACCTTGATCACCGCCGAAGTGACCACGCGCGACATCGATCGTGGCGACTCGCCGCACTTCCTGTTGAAGGAGATCGGCGAGGCGCCCGAGAGCTTCCGCAAGACCTTGCGTGGCAAGATCGTCGAGGTCGATGGTCGACTGGTCGCCACCGTCGGTGCTCGCTCGCTACCCGACGACATCCGCCGGCGCTTGGCCGACGGGACCATCGACAAGGTTCGCGTCATCGGCCAAGGAACGGCGGCCATCGCCGGCCGCAGCTGTGCCTCGGTCCTGGACGAACTGTGCGGGGGCGAACTCGACGTCGACCCGATCACCGCCACCGAACTGAGCGGATTCAATCTGCGCCTCGACATGTCGGACACTCTGATCGTGGCCGTGAGCCAGAGTGGCACCACCACCGACACCAATCGCACCGTCGATCTCGCGCGGGGCCGTGGGGCCGCGGTGATCGCCATCGTGAACCGTCGGGGGAGCGATCTGTGCGAGAAGTCCGACGGGGTGCTGTTCACCAGCGACGGACGCGACGTCGAGATGAGCGTGGCCTCCACCAAGGCGTTCTACGCCCAGGTCGCCGCCGGAGTCCTCTTGGCGTGCGCCATCAGTGAGGCCGCCGGTGTCGGTTCCGACCAACGACGTCACGATTTGTTGGCGGCCCTGCGCACCGTGCCCGACGCGATGCGAGCGGTCATCGCTCGTCGTGGAGCCGTCGCCGACATCGCGCGACGATACGCGCCGTCGAAGCGTTATTGGGCCGTCGTCGGTAACGGGCCCAACGCCATCGCGGCCAACGAGGTGCGCATCAAGTTGAGCGAACTCTGTTACAAGAGCATCTCCTGCGACGTCACCGAGGACAAGAAGCACATCGACCTGTCCTGCGAGCCGTTGATCCTGGTGTGCGCCTCGGGTCTGGTCGGCAGCACCGCCGACGACGTGGCCAAGGAGATCGCGATCTACCGGGCGCACAAGGCCACTCCCATCGTGGTGGCCAACGAGTCCGAGTCGCGTTTCGACGCGGCCCACGCGGTGATCACCGTGCCCGACATCGATCCCAGCCTGGCCTTCATTCTCAGCGCCATGGCGGGCCACTTGTTCGGTTATGAGGCGGCTTTGGCCATCGACGAGTTGGCGCGTCCGCTGCGCGAGGCCCGTGAGATCGTGGAACACGCAGTGGTGTCGCGTGCCGAGGCCGAACAGGTCGTGGCGGCGGTTCGGTCCGGTGTGCGCCCGATGGCCGAGCGCTTCCAGGACGTGTTGCGTTCGGGCTCCTACGACGGTCATCTGGAAGCCAGCACCGCGGTTCGCGTCGCCACCATGCTGCGCGTGATCCTCGACGCGTCTCCGGTGGAAGCGCACCAGAACGAGACCGGGAAAGTGGGTTCACCGTCGGCGCTCATCGACGACCTGACCATGGCGCTCACGCGCGCCATCGAGGAACTCACGCGTCCGGTGGACGCCATCAAGCATCAGGCCAAGACGGTGACGGTCGGTATCAGTCGCAGCGACGAGGGCATCATGGATCGGGCTCTCGTGCGCGAGGTGCTGGCCACCGGTGCCGGTCGCGACGTGTTGTCGTATCGCACCCTGAAGGTTCTGGCCGATCTCGATCCGGCCGTGGAAGCGGTGGTTGGTTTCACCCGCTATTCGATCGAGGGAGATCCGAGCACCTCGAACGCGTCGATCGCCGTCGTCGACCGGGGTGGTTTGTCGCGCGACGTTCCGAGCCGTGTCGATCGCAATCCGTCACTGGTGGGAACCAAGCGTCGGGTGGCGAACGAGCGCGAGGTCCTGGTGGCCCGGGGACGCGGTGACGGACGGACCGTGATCTTCGTCCCGGAGGTGAAGTCCGGTCAGACGGTGGGCATCACCCTCGTGCACGTGCGTTTCCACGATCGCTTGTCGGCTCCCGTCATGCGCACGGTGCTCCAGGGGTACGACCGACGCTACGACCGATTGGTGGACTGGGTGAGTGAGACCGAGGGCGAGATGCGCGACGACCTGCTCGCGGAGATTCCCGTCGCCGATCTTCTGATCGTGCCCATCAGCGACATGGCCGATCGTTGGCGACGACCGGCATGATCCGCGGCATCGGCGTCGATGCCGTCGACGTCGAACGCTTCCGAACCGCATTGACCCGCACGCCATCCATGCGGGATCGACTTTTCACGACCATCGAGTTGTCGCAGTTGGCCGAACGGGCGGACCATGTTCCGTCGTTGGCCGCGCGTTTCGCCGCCCGCGAGGCGACCATGAAGGCGATGGGTGTCGGATTGGGAGCTTTCGGATTCCACGACGTGTGGGTCGAGCGCGAACCGTCGGGATCCCCGATCCTGCGGGTGGCGGGGACCGCGTTGGAATTGGCGCAAGGTCGGGGGATCGGTGCGTGGCATCTGTCCCTCACCCACACCGACTCCACGGCGATCGCCTACGTCATCGCAACGGACTGACGCGAAGCGTACGATTCAGCCATGCGGCCCGTGCTCACCCCGAAGCAGATGCGCGTGCTCGATGCCGAGGCCGTCATCGACGGCACCTCGATGGACACCTTGATCGCTCGGGCCGGCGCGGCGGTGGCTCGCGCCGCCAAGCGCATGATGGGCGGACTGTACGGGCGCACCGTGGTGGTCGTCACCGGCAAGGGGAACAACGGCGCCGACGGTCGCGTGACGGGGCGGCTTCTGGCCGATCAGGGCGTGCGGGTGATCGTGCTCGATGCCGATCGCATGCCTCCCCGTCTGCCGGTGTGCGATCTGATCATCGACGCCGCGTACGGAACGGGCTTTCGGGGCGACTGGAATCCTCCGTCGAACAACGGTGTTCCGGTACTGGCCGTCGACGTGCCCAGTGGTCTCGATGGTCTCACGGGCCTGTCGTCACCCGGTGCGTGGCACGCCGATCGCACCGTGACCTTCGTGGCGCTGAAGCCGGGCCTGTTGCTCGGATCGGGACCGGCGCTGAGTGGCGAGGTGGAACTGGCCGACATCGGCATCGTGCTCGGAATGGGCAACGTCGACATCAACGAGGTGGAGGCGTCCGATGTCGGATGCTGGTTGCCCCGCCGCGCACCGGATTCCCACAAGTGGAAGTCCGCGGTCTTCTCGTTGGCGGGAAGTGCCGGAATGATGGGAGCGGCGAATCTTTGTGCTTCGGCGGCCATGCGGTCGGGAGCGGGAATCGTGCACGCGGCCTCGCCGGGCATCGTGAGCGATCGCACGACCCCCATCGAGGTCGTGCGCAAGTCGTTGCCCATGTTGGATTGGTCGAGCGACATCCTCGCCGACGTCAACGGAGAGAACGCTCGCTTCAAGTCGATGGTCGTCGGCCCCGGTCTCGGCCGCGACGACGGCACGGTCGCCGAGACCCGCAAGGTCATCTCCGGGTCGAACGTGCCGATGGTGATCGATGGTGACGGTCTCTTCGCCGTGGCCTGGGGTGGAGACGGTGCGCGTGACATCGTGCGGTCGCGCGGTGCCGGGACCGTGTTGACGCCGCACGACGGCGAGTTCACCAACCTTCTCGGTTACCCACCGTCGCACGATCGCGTCGCCAGCGCCCGTCGATTGGCGACCGACACCAATTGCGTGTGCCTGTTGAAGGGCACGACCACGGTGGTGGCCGAACCGTCCGGACAGGTGCTCATCGTCTCCAACGGCGATCAACGTCTCGCCACCGCCGGCACCGGTGACGTGCTGGCGGGAATCATCGGCGCCCTGCTCGCCCAAGGGATGCACCCGTTCCGCGCCGCCGCCAGTGGGGCATTCCTGCACGCGCGTGCGGCCTCGTTGTTCCCCGCCGACGAGGGCATGGTCGCTTCCGACCTCTTGGACCTGCTGCCCCGGGCCATCACCGAAGTGCGGATGACGTGAGCGGTCGCGTCTCCCGCGTCGTTGTCGATCTCGACGCGATTCGTCACAACGTTCGGCGACTGATCGAGACCTCCTCCCCGGCTCGGGTGATGGTGGTGGTGAAGGCGAACGGATACGGCCACGGAGCCGTGAGGGTGGCCGAGGCGGCTCTCGAAGCCGGCGCGCACGGGCTGTGTGTGGCGCTCGTGCAAGAAGGCGTGGAACTGCGTCGCGCGGGAATCGAGGCGCCGATCCTCGTGTTGTCCGAGCAACCGCGCGATCAGGTGGGCGAACTGGTGGCCCATGGCCTCATCGCCACCGCGTACACGGTGGCGTTCATCGACGCCTTGGCCGACGAAGCGCGACGCCGTGACGTGGTGGGCCAGGAGGTCCATCTGAAGGTGGACACCGGGATGAACCGGGTGGGCGCGCGGCCCGATGCGGTCGTCGAATTGGGTGGTCGGGTGCTCGCGCGCTCGCCACAACTGTCGCTCGGAGGGGTGTTCACCCATCTCGCGTGCGCCGACGACGTCGCCTCTCCGGTCACGGCGGATCAGATCCGTCGTTTCGACGCCGTCATCGACGACCTCCGCCATGCCGGTGTCGATCCGGGCTGGCTGCATCTCGCGAACTCGGCGGGGGCCATCGCGCACTCGGACGCGCGCCGGGACATGGTGCGTGTCGGCATCGCGATGTACGGCATCGCACCCGATCCTTCGATGGACGCGATGTGCGCGACTCTTCGTCCCGCTCTCGGTTTGGTGTCCAGGGTGTCGTTCGTGAAGACGGTGAACGCCGGCGAATCGATCTCGTACGGACATCGGCATCGTTTCGACCGAACCACGAACGTGGCCACGGTTCCCATCGGTTACGCCGATGGCGTTCCGCGCCGTCTGTCGGCGGTCGGGGGAGAGGTGTTGATCGGCGGACGGCGTCGCCCGATCGTCGGTGTCGTCACCATGGATCAACTGATGGTCGACATGGGTGACGACCGATGCGCGATCGGTGACGAGGTGGTGTTGATCGGCCGTCAGGGTGACGAGGTCGTCACCGCGAACGACTGGGGGACGGCCTTGGGCACGATCGGGTACGAGATCGTGTGCGCGCTGTCGGCGCGATTACCGCGTGACTACTCTGGCGAGACCCCGAGCGACTCTCAGTAACCGCAGAGCTCGAGTTGGTTGTCGCGCAGCGCTTTGCGCATGTCGACCGGACCGAGGTCGAGGAAGTCGCCCACCCATTTGCCCGGCGTGGACAGTCCCTCGGGATGCGGCCAGTCGGAGCCCAGCAGGATGCGGTCGGCACCGTGCACGTCGCGCAGGTGGCTGATGTTGTCCTCGTAGAACGGGGCCACCCACACGTGCTCACGGAACGACTCGTTGGGATTGCGCTTGAACAATTGCGGGGTCTTGCCGAAAGCGACGCGCAGGCGACGGTGCAATTCGGGCACCCAGGCCGAGCCGAGTTCGAGCGTGGCCACCTTCAACTTCGGGTGGCGATCGAACAAACCGTGACAGATCATGGCGGCCATCATGTCGAAGATCGGTCGCTCGGTGCCCACGGCCAACACCTCGGTGAGCGGGGACGACTTCATGCCCATGTACTTGGTGGGCTCGCCCCAGTCACCGAGATACTTGTTGTATCCGGCGTCGCCGGCGTGAATGGCCACGATGATGCCGGCCTCGGCGATCTTGGCCCAGATGCGATCGAAGCGAACGTCAGCCGGTGACGGCGGACGACCGTACGGGTTACCCACCGGGCCGGCGCGCATGATGATCATCTTGGTGCCGATCTCCATGACGCGGTCGAGTTCCTTCTCGGCGAGGTCGGCGTCCATCAGCGAGATCATCGGACCGGTGAGAATGCGACCGTCACGGTCGTAGCCCCAGTCGTCCTGCAACCACTTGTTGTACGCGGTGAAGACCGCCATGCCCGACTCGGGATCTTCTTGCAGCATCTCCTCGATGCCCAGTCCGAGGCTGGGAATCAGCCACGCCAGTTGCACGCCTTGCTCGTCGAGCCGCGCGATGCGGGCCTCGCGATTCTGGTACTCGGGCTGGATGGGCTGCATGGTGATCATGTCGCGCAATTCCATGCCGCTGTGATTCTCGGCGCGGAAGTAGGTCTCGAGGGTGCCCGGAGCGCCGACCGGGTTGTAGGTGGGGTTCGGAACGACGGTGAGCTGCTTGGCATTGATCATCACCGAGGTGCGACCCTCGACGTCGATCCACTTCACGACGTTCTTGAACTTCTTGTCGAGATGTCGGGTGAGGCAATCCTTGGCCTCGTAGTAGTGCTGGTCGGCGTCGCAGAGCGCGTAGTCGATGTCGGCGTCGGCGGGGCGCAGCGGGGATTCAAGAGCGGTCATGGTTCCTCCTGGGACGACTTGACACTACCGTCAATTCTGTCCCCTGTCCATGCGGAGATTCCGGAGCATCCGTCCGCTCGGGTACCGTCGGGGCATGTCGAAAGCCCTGGAACGGTTGCGAGTGACGGTGGACCCGGCCCACACGGTGGTGATCACCAACGAGTTGCAAAAGGGCATCGTGGGCGACGAGGCCATTCTGGCCGCGTTGCCGGTGGCGGTTCGCGAGGCGGGCATCCTGCCCGTGGCCGGCCGGGTCTGTGCCGCCGCTCGGGCCCGGGGCGTCCGCGTCCTTCACGCCGTCGTCGAGGAACGCTTCGACGGGGCCGGTCAGTCTCTGAACTGTCGCATCTTCGCTCTCGGGGCCAAGCGACGCGCCGAGGTCGGGTACGGCCCGATCGACGCCGGTCGTCCCGGAGCCGAGATCGTGGACGAGCTCGACGTTCAGCCGGTCGACATCAAGATGAGTCGTATCCACGGCATGACCGCGTTCACCGGCACCGAATTGGACGCCGTGGTGCGCAACCTCGGCGGTCGCACGGTGGTGATCATGGGCGTCAGCGTGAACCTGGGCGTGCTCGGTACGGCGCTGAGTGCCTGCGATCTGGGCTATCAGGTCGTGATCGTTCGCGACGCGGTGTGCGGCATTCCGAAGGAGTACGCCGACGCCGTGTTGGAGAACTCGTTGTCGATGATCGCCACCATCGTCGATGCCGACGAGTTGATCGCCGCCTGGTCCTGACGTCGTGTTCGTGAGGTCCGGTATCAGTTGATGTCGGACATCTTGGTCCGCGGCGTCGCCTTGGCGAGCAAACCGCGGATCACCGCGTCCATCTCGTGCGGGTCGAGCGGCGGGTTGGTGACGTGCGGTCCACGGATCCAGCCCTGCGCGATACCGAGCAAGCTGCCGTTGGACTCGATCACTTGTCCGGTGACGTCGGCCGATTGCGACGAGGCCAACCACGTGATGACCGGGGCGACCCATTCCGGTCCGAAGCGCTCGAGCATCTCGGGCGGCAGACCCAGGTCCTCGGTCAGACGGGTGAGTGCCCCGGGGGCCACCGCGTTGCAGGTGACGCCGTAACGCGCCAATTCCTCGGCGGCGATGAGCGTGAAGGTGGCGATACCGGCCTTGGCCGCGCCGTAGTTGCTCTGACCGGGGTTGCCGTACAGACCCGACACCGACGTGGTGTTGATGATGCGGCCGTCGTTCTTCAGGCCCTCCTTGGCGCGGTTACGCCAGTACTCGGCGACGACGCGACTGGAGGCCCACGTGCCCTTCAGGTGCACCTTGATGACGGCGTCCCATTCCTCCTCCGACATGGAGAACAACATGCGGTCGCGCAGGATGCCGGCATTGTTCACGACGACGTCGATGCCACCGAAGGTGTCGATCGCCAACTTCACCATCGCTTGTGCGTCGGCGTACGAGCTGGCGTCACCGAGGTGCGCCACCGCCTCGCCGCCGGCGGCCTTGATCTCGTCCACCACGTCCTGGGCGGGATTGCTGCCACCGCCGGCCGAACCGTCGCGCGCGCCACCGAAGTCGTTCACCACGACCTTGGCGCCCTCGGCGGCCAGCAACAGCGCGTACTCGCGACCGATTCCTCGTCCGGCGCCGGTCACGGCGCAAATTCGACCCTCACACATCTTGTTCTTCGTCATGGTCGAACCTTAGAGGGTGTGAATGCTCAGCCCCGAACCGCCGACCAAATGGTGAGCGCGGCGCGATCGACCACCACGTCGCGACGGGTGCGACCGCTGTAGAGGCTGCCGTAGGACCACAACCGCTCGAGCATGCTGATCATGGTGAGGCCGAACGTCTCGGGGTCGTCGATGGGTCGACCCGTCGCCTCGGCCAGTCGGCGCGAGAAATCCCGACACACGCGCAGGTGGCCCTTCATGCCGGCGACCCGAATCTCCTCGTCGTTCTGAGCCGCCTCGGTCCAGGCGAAAGCGAACGCACCGTGCACGTCGAGAAAGGCGAAGTACGCCGCCACCCACTCGTTCAGTCCCTTGCGGGTACGACCGAGACGACCCAGATCGACGATGAGGGATTCGGTGGCGCGCACGCTGTCGGCACCGACGGCCACCAACACGTCGCGTTTCGTGGGGAAGTAGGTGTAGATCGAACCCCGCGAGAGTTCGGCCACGCGGGCGATCTCGTCGATGGTGGTTCCGGCGTATCCGTTGGTGAGGAACACGCCCCGGGCGCTCTCGATGATCCGTTCGACCGTGCGTTGCGCCTTCGGGCCGAGGTCGTCG
>Ga0315903_10002317_pt1 | contig 28157 bp, 26 predicted proteins | sample LakEriMetagenome_7_FD_203524 | JGI IMG/M metagenome (GOLD analysis project Ga0315903, IMG submission 203524) | Freshwater fungal communities from buoy surface, Lake Erie, Ohio, United States - Buoy 2 MA119 | ecosystem: Environmental > Aquatic > Freshwater > Lake | place: USA: Lake Erie, Ohio... | reverse complement strand
GGGATGGACGCACCTCTGGTGTTCCGGTTGTCACGCCAGTGGCACTGCCGGGTAGCTATGTGCGGACGGGATAACCGCTGAAAGCATCTAAGCGGGAAGCCCCCCCCAAGACTAGATCTCCCTGGGAGCTCGACTCCCCTGAAGGGCCCACGAAGACTACGTGGTTGATAGGCTGGGTGTGTAAGGCCAGTAATGGCTTCAGCTAACCAGTACTAATTGCCCGTGAGGCTTGACCATATAACCTCAAGCAGTTTGCTTGAAAGGTTGATTGCGATGGAGTTGATTCCATCACTCATGTGAACGCGACTGCGTCACGTCAAAAAACATCCGGATTAAAGAATTCCCTGATGGCAATAGCGAGCGGGAACCACCCGATCCCTTTTCGAACTCGGAAGTGAAAACGCTCTGCGCCGATGGTAGTTTCGCCTGTTGCGACGCTAGAGTAGGTCACCGTCAGGGTCCTTATCAAAGAAGACCCCGTGAGCCGCAAGGTTCACGGGGTTTTTCTTTTGCTACTCTGCGCGTCATGAAACGCAGAAACTTCCTTTCGGTGGCGGGAGCGAGCCTTGCGCTCGCTTCATTCGAGGGCCTCGCTCTCGAGAAATCCAAACGTCCTCTTCGATTGCTCATCCTGGGTGGTACTCGATTTATCGGGCTACACATGACCGAACTCGCCCTAGCGCGTGGTCATACCCTGACGTTCTTCAATCGTGGGCGGACCAACACTGACCGCTTCCCGGACGTTGAACGTCTTCGCGGCGATCGAAACGGCGATCTGAAATCTCTCGTGGGTCGCGAGTGGGATGCCGTCATCGACAACTCGGGCTATGTGCCAAGGCAAGTACGAGATGCCGCGAGCTTGCTCGAGCCGAAAGTCGCGCGCTACGTCTTCATTTCCACGATTTCGGTTTACGAAACGTTTGCGAGAGCGAACGACGAGAGCTCCCCGGTCGGCAAGCTTGCCGATGAAACCGTCGAGACCGTGGACGGGGCGACCTACGGTCCGCTCAAAGCGCTTTGCGAAACCGCCGCGTATTCAGCGTTCGGCGAGCGACGAACATCGATCATCCGTCCAGGGCTGATTGTTGGACCCGATGACAACACTGATCGATTCACCTACTGGCCCGCTCGCGCTGCACGCGGTGGAGAGATGATTGCGCCGAATTCTCCGCGTGATCCGATTCAGTTGATCGATGCGCGTGATCTGGCGGCCTTCACGTTGCGCCTTATCGAGGATGGGACCGGCGGTACATTCAATGCGCTGTCGCCGACGGGCCGATTCACGATCGGAGATGTGGTCGCCGAGTCGATCTCCGCTGCCAATGAAATAGCGAAGCCTGCCGTGGCACCGAAGGCGCGGTGGATCGACACCAAGACGCTCGATGAACAAAAAATCACCCCATGGGCGGATATGCCGGCTTGGGCGCCATCCGAAGGGGACAACGCGGGTTTCGCCGCCACCTCGGCGGATCGCGCAGTCAAAGCAGGGCTCTCGGTCCGGCCAATGCGAGAGACGGTTCGCGACACCCTTGCGTGGCATCTCGCGCGTCCCGAATCCGAGCGGGCGAAGCTGAAGGCTGGACTTACGCCCGAGAGAGAAGCCGCAGCGCTTGCGGCGATCGCGTCTGGCGGCTCGAAACAGGAATGATCATCATGTCGTTTTTCCGCATTATTTCGGCCGGTTTTCTGTGTTTTTTCATGTCCGCCGCGGTATCGGCGGCGCCGGTGCCGGAATCGGAGCGTATCCCCGTCGATCTTCGGCGAACGACTCTGGTTGTTCGAGACATCGACAAGTCGCTGCCGCTTTACCGCGACACCCTCGGACTCAATGTCATTTACGACCAGGTGATCGGAGGCACGACCCGGCTTGTGCTGTTGCGCGCCAATGACGATTTCATTGGAGTGCTTGGGCTGATGCAGCGCTTGAATCAGACTGCACTCCTCTCGCCGCCCGAGTTTCGTCGGGCGCAGGCGGGAGATCCGATTTTGGTTTTCAACATTCAGGATCTCGAGAGCCGATTCGAGCGCATTCGGGCGACGCCGCACGTCACGGTGGCCGATACGCCTCGCTTGATTGATTATCCCGCACCGAACGGTGGCGCGATTCGCGTGCTGTTCAGCGCCGTATGGGATGCTGACGGTAATTTCATCGAGCTGAATCGAATCATCGGTACGCCTGCTGGCGTCGAGCGCTGAATCAGAAGCGGATACCCACCTTGGTCGAGGCGCCGAAGTTGTCGCCGGTCTTCTCGACCTCGATTGCGAGACTGCCGAGGAAGATGCTGAAATTGAGCCCCGCGAACACGCGCACCATGTCGGGCGATTCAGGAGATAGTTTGACGAGGCCCTTGAGAGCCGAGTTTTCGGGCGTGACGTCTCCCCAAATCTTGCCGACTCCTGCGTAGGGCGTGAAGTTCAAAAGCCCCTTGCTGATCGTGAGTTCCACCGTCCGAGTCTCGAGATCGAGCTGCTCGAGCCCCGCAAGTTGTGTCGCTGCAGCGCGGATGGCGATGGCGGGTAGCGCCACGTTTCCTTCCACCAGGGCGTACTTCACTTCTGCACCAAAAAATTGGATACCCGTCCCCGGTATCGTGGCGTAGAGCCCGCCGACATCGATGCCGAATGGCAAGCCCTTTTGGAGGGAAATCCGCGGTACGGTGAGGTAACTCTTCTCGGATCCGAGTGCGATTCCCCAAGGGAGATCGGTATTGGTCTCGATGACCGAGAGTCCAAGTCCCACATCGAACCCCGTGATACCGAGCGGCTCGGCCGGACTGATCGCCTTGTAGCTCAGGGCCGAAACGAGATCTCGGGCGAAGGGCTTGAACTGCGCCTGAGTCAGGGAGTCGATATCGTCGATGTCGGCGCGGCTCTCCGAAGAGGCTCCGGCGAGCAAGAGCGTGATCGATGCCAGCATCGCAAAGCCCGACCGCAGAGGAGTCGAAAAACTGATCATGGCGTCCACCGTTCCGCGAAGTGCCGGAACCTTACCGGCGATGGCCAGCACTTTAACGCGGAATGCGTTCAAAGAGATGACTCCGCTTAGGGATAGAAATCGTTTCGGTATTGAACGGTTTGCGCCGATTACTTAGGCTGCCGCCATGAATCGGGCGAAGTTGTTTCTTTTGTTCGTGGCCATCTCTGCCATTTCTTGGTGCGTCGTCGTGCCAATGTTCGTGCTGTTGTTCTCCTGGACCGAATACGTGTCCGGCATCAATTGGCTTTACCTGCCGCACGGTCTACGGATGATGCTGGTATTGCTCTTCGGTGTCGCCGGCGCATTCGGATTCACGATCGGTGCTCAACTGCTGCGATGGGTGGATCTCGATGGCATCACGGCGAATCCCCTGATCGATTTGCCCGTGATGTTTGTTCCGGCGATCGCGGCGTATGGCGCCGCGTTATTGACGCTTCGTGAGTGGCCCGGAAAAGGGTTACTCCCGCGGATCGGGCAGGGTATCCCCGCGATCGATGGGCGCCGTCTCATTCTTCTGGCTTTTGTCTCCGCGATCCTCAATTCTGCGGGCCATACGGCGGTACATGCGATTTACGGCATAGAGCAACAGCCGATCGACGATGATTTCTTGATCATGTTCATCGGCGACTTCTTCGGGGCGCTGCTTTTGCTGTACGCTGTGAAAAGACTGATCGTATTTATTGAGAACCGCAAAGAGCGTACAAGGCCCCTCTGACCATGCCGAAACCGAAGAAAGAGTTGGTTGAGCTTTATCTGCGTTTCCGATGGCTTCTCGGGGCGCTCAAAGACCTTCCGTCGGCAGAGCTATTCTCGACCCCCAATACCGAGGCGCTGCTCGTCGAGATCGCGCAGGCCTGGAAGCGGGGGGAGCCTTACCCCATGTACAAGTTGCTGATCCGACGCGATCTTGGACATATCAATACGGTTCGCAAGCGCATCCACCAACTGAAGGATGCCGGCTTCGTCGATTTCGAAGGCGTCGAGGACGATGCCCGCGTCAAATTGGTCGTTCCGACCCCAAAGGCCCTCGAATATTTTGCGGCCTACGCTTCGTTGATACGCGAGGTCGGAAAATGAGAAAACCGCTACCCGCTTAGCGGTTGATTAAGTACAATTCTTGGAGCAATGTTGTTGCATTCAAGGTTGTGATGAAGCGTCTCAATTTGGTCCCTGCGCTGCTCGTGGTGGCCATCCACCAAGGCGGCTCGATCTCCAGTCTCATCGGCGTCTTTCGGGAGGAAGGGCTCGGCGGCTATCGAGCGTGCCGCAAACTCATCTACCGCCTCGAAAGTCTCGGATTACTGGGTATTCGGACCGGCACCCGCGACGATCGACGTGAGAAAGCCGTCGTATTGACCGAACGAGGTGTAGCCACACTGTCGGAGCTCAAAGGTATTTTGTCGCGTCTGGAGTAGTCGAGTCTCAAGTCGCGGCGACCTCCGTCGCGACGCACTACGTCGAGGAGTAAGAACGGCCCTGCTGCCGCCACACTGGCCGACCCGACTCTTCCGTGATCAAACGTTGGAATTGGTCCGCCGCATCGCTGGGTACGGCTGCGACGAGGCAGCCACCGAAGCCACCCCCCGTCATCCGCGCGCCGCCTTCACCACCGGCCTGTTGATCGATCAGCGCGTTGATTTTGTCCGCGAGCTCATCGACCTCCGGAATCGTGACCTCGAAATCATGGCGAAGCGAGGCGTGAGATTGTCGTAGCAGCCGGCCGAAAGTCTTCAAATCCCCACGCTTCATCGACTCGGCAGCGCGCTCGACACGGCTGTTTTCGGTAACGACGTGTCGCGACCGTCGGATCAAGCTTGCATCTTGCGGCGGGGGAAGGGTGTCGAGCCTCTGCATATCGAGATCGCGCAACGAGTCGACCCCGTAGAAATCGGCAGCCTCGCGGCATTGCCGCCGTCGGACGTTGTACTCGCCGGCGGCGAGCTCACGACGAATTCCGGATTGGGCGATGAGGATCGTCCAGGATGATGGCAGTCGATACCGCTCGATACTGAGATCTTTGAAGTCCAAAAAAACCACTTCTCCAGGGGAGGCATGGGCGACCGTCATTTGGTCCATGATTCCGCAGAGGCATCCGGCGTAGCGATGCTCCGTGGATTGACCCCAATGGGCGAGGGTCGACGCATCGATCGCGGCTGTCGGCATCGAATTTTCGAGCAGTGCTCTGCCGACAGCGATCGACAACGAGGCGGACGATGACAGACCGGCGCCTGACGGAATATCGCCGACGATCGCAAGATCGGCTCCGCGAACTTGGATGCCGTGTCCGATCATCTCCGAACACATTCCGCGCAGATAGTTGCCCCACCATCCTCGGGGTCCTGGCTCGGGCGGCGCTCGGATCGAGAATTGCTCGTGATGGAGTAGGCCGTCGCTGAGGCTGGTCGCGACTACTTCGCCATCGGCTCTCGGAGACACGGCGATCGCGGTGCCAAGATCCAACGCCAGAGGCAGCGCGAGCCCCTCGTTGTAGTCCGTATGCTCGCCAATCAGGTTGACACGCCCCGGCGCAAAGACTTCGTACCGGGGTGTCTTTCCGAACTGCCGATGCAGCAACTCTCGCGCGTCTCGCAAAAGGGCGTGTGATGTCATGACGATGGCGTAATCAGGTCGGCTGTAGTACGCGTAATTGTCCGGCGGCCTGCTCGGGTGTCAGGTCGCGTTGGGCCTCGGCCAGCATTTCGTAGCCGACCATGAACTTGCGAACAGTCGCTGATCGAAGCAGCGGTGGATAAAAGTGCGCATGCAAGGTCCAGTGGCTGATCGAGTGGCTTCGGTGCGGAGCTCCATGCCATCCCATGGAATAGGGGAAATCGCAGCCGAACAGGGCGTCGTAACGACGAGTCAGATCGCCGAGCATCAAAGCCAAAGAATGACGCGCATCGCTGCCGAGATCTTCCATGCGCTTCACATCGAAGCGCGGCAGCAGCAGGGTCTCGAATGGCCATGTGGCCCACCAGGGCACGATGACGAGCCAGTGCTCGTTCGACGACACTTCGCGCTCGCCGCCAATCTCCTGCCCCACGAGGTCGGCGAGCAAAGGGCGTCCGTGCGACTCCAGGTAGTTTCTTTGATGAATATCCTCGAGTTGAGGCTCTTCCGGAAGATGATCGGATGCCCAGATCTGTCCGTGCGGATGAGGGTTGGAGCACCCCATCATCTCGCCTTTGTTCTCGAAGATCTGGACCCACGAGTGTCGAGCGCCGAGCTCTGCAGATTCGGCCGCCCAGCAATCGACGACCTGCCGCCGCTCGGCGGTGGAGAGTCTGGCCATGCTCCGATCATGATCCGGCGAGTAACAGATGACCCGGCAACGGCCCTCGACTCCTTCGCTCACGAAGAGTGGGTCATGGCGCAAGATGGAGGCAGGGCGCTCGATCGGATCGACCACGAAGAGAGCGGGGAAGTCGTTGTCGAAAACGTAGGGACCGTCGTACCGCGGGTTCGTCGCACCACCGACACGCGGATTACCCGGACACAGATGGCACTCGGGGTCGTGGGCGACCGTCGATCGAGGAGTCGACGCTGCGATTTCTCCGCGCCAAGGACGGGCATTGCGATGCGGCGACACGAGCACCCAACGGCCGTTGAGCGGGTTCCGCCGGCGATGAACGTTGTCGGGCGCCTCGGAATTCATGATGCAGAGGCGCGGAGATCACGGAACCCGATGTATTCGGCGCGACGCGACAACGCAAGTCGATTGAAGACGAGCGCGGCGAGTACGGAGCTTGCGAGCACGATGACCATGAAGTGAATGTAGTGCAGCGTGATGAGGCCGGCGGGTTGCCACAAGAAGGTATAGAGCGCGTAGACGCCGAACCCCCAGGAAACGCCGAATATAGCCGCCCATGCGCCGACGTTTCGGAACAGAAGTCCTACGATGAACGCTGAGAGGATCGGCATCGAGAACAAGCCGTTCAGTTGTTGCAGCAGATTGATGATGCTGTCGGCGTTCTGGAATACGGGTACGAGAACTATCGCGGCGACCGTCACGATCGTCGAGACCATCGCTCCGAGGCGCCAGTGATTGTTCACCTTGCCGATGAACTTGTCGTGGAAATCGACCGAGTAGAGCGCGACGGTGCTGTTGAGGACCGCGCTGAAGGTGGTGATCACGGCAGCCGCAACCATGGCGGCGAAGGCGCCAGAGAGCCATCCGGGCAGTACTTCGGCAACGAGCTTCCCATATGCCGCATCGCCCACGTCGCCGAATAGTTTGTACGCCACGACACCGGGGATGACGACGATAGGCGGCACGATGAGTACGCGAATTGCGGCCGCGGCAAGTACGCCCTTCCGCGCCTCGGCGACCGTGGGGGCGGCCATCGCTTTCTGCGTGATGTTCTGATTCGTCGACCAGTAAAAGATTTGGATGAACAACATGCCTGTCAGCAAGGTATGCCACGGGATCGGCGAGTCGTCACCGCCGATCATCGTCAGGCGCTCGACAGGAACGCCCGTGACGATATCGAAGTCGACCGCTGCCAAAGAAAGAAAAACGATGAGCAGAGCAAGCCCGAGAACGCCGATCCCGGAGAAGGTGTCCATGATGGCGACGGCTCGGAGTCCACCAAGCATGGTGTAGGCCGCGCTGATCAGGGCGAGCACCGTGGCGAAGAACATCACCGACGTGTTGCCTCCGAAGAGCGATTGCATGAAGAGTCCGCCGCTGTAGAGGGCTGCGGGAAGGTAGATCACGACATTCCCGAAGAGAAAGAGTCCGGAGATGAGCGTTCGAATGCTCGTGCCTCCATAACGACGCTCGAGCAACTCGGTGACCGTCGTGCATCGATTTCGGTAATAAAGCGGGACGAAAACGTAGGCGAGGATCAGCAGGCCAAAGAATCCGGCGATCTCCCACCAAGCGAGCAGCAGCATTTGATTGCCGTTCATGCCGACGAGCTGGTCGGTCGAGAGGTTGGTTAGCGTGATCGAGCCTGCGACAAAAAGCCAACTGAGACCGCCGCCCGCGAGGAATACATCTTTGCCCGACCCATCGTGGGTCGCTCGTGAGGCGCGGACCTTCCACCAGGTTGCTACGGCGATCAACAGGGTCAGTGCGACGAAGATCAGGATCTGGACGATCCCGTCGGTCATCAGGTTGGTCGGCATGTTCTCCCCCCGGCAGAGGCCTTGGTCGGCAATAATAGGGGCATTAGGAGGACGTGTGCCAACGACCCCGTCGACATGGCGGCTCGATGCCCCGACGACCACGCTGATTTTCGACCTTGGTCGGGGAATCGCCGAGCTCGCTTACCTCGGTCCACGCCTGCCGATCGAGCAGGACGACGGGGTGCTTTGCGGAGCGCTGCAACGGGGGGCTCACGAGTCCGAGCCCGATGAGCGCATTCCGCCCTCGGTCCTGCCTTGCAGCGAAACCGGGTATCCAGGGGCGCCGCTGGTCGAGATGGCTCGGTCGGGGCATCGAGTTGCTCTTCGAACCGATCCGCTGCAGGTCGAAGGCGACGATGCCGAGGTGAGGTTTCGCCTCGACGACACGAGACTCGGGCTGTCGATCCGCAGCCGGTGGTGCGCTCGATCGAGTGGCGTAATCGAGGTCGACACCCGCGTGATTCATGAGGGCGACCACCCTCTGCAGTTATCGAGCTGCGCCTCGCTCGTATTGCCGCTGCCGACTTGGGCGACCCACGTGATCCAGTACACCGGACGATGGGCGGCGGAGATGCAGGCGACACGGACGGCGATTTCCCGATCGTCGAGGTTGCACGGCGAGACTCGAGGAGGCCGATCGGGTTTCTCAGGCGGTCAATGGTTGATTTTCGAGTCATCGGAGACGACCGAGCATCACGGACTCGCGTTGGCGGTGCACCTTGCTTGGAGTGGCGATCACATCTGGGCACTCGATGTCGATTGCGATGGTGTTGCGGTGCTATCGATTGGGGGGAGAGTCCGTCCCGGCGAGATCACGGTATCGCGAGATCATCCTTTCGTTTCGCCATCGGCTGTCTTGGCCGTCAGCGCCGCAGGTCGTGCCGCGCTCAGACAGATGCTCCATCGTCATGTCATCGACGAGCGCCTGCCAAAAATGTTTTCGCGTGCGTCTCGGAAAGTCCATCTCAATACTTGGGAGGCCTGTGGCTTCGATTTGTCCTTGCCGAAGCTGAAGACGCTCGCCGAGCAGGCCGCAGCGCTTGGTGTCGAACGGTTTATTTTGGACGATGGATGGTTTGCAGGTCGGCGTAACGATCGAACGAGTCTCGGAGACTGGACGGTCTCGACCGAGATCTTCCCGGATGGGCTCAATCCGCTCATTCGTCATGTCGAGGCGCTGGGGATGGATTTCGGCTTGTGGGTCGAGCCGGAGATGGTGAGTCCGGAGTCTGAACTTCATCGCCTTCATCCCGAGTGGTGTCTTGCCATCGAGGGAATTCCTCGAGCCACTCAGCGCCATCAACTGGTACTCGATCTCACTCAGCCTGCCGTGGTCGATCACGTCTACTCGATGATCGACACCTTGCTGCGGCGTTATCCGATCGCTGCGCTCAAGTGGGATCACAATCGCGAACTGTTTCCGATGCCTTCAGGAAGCGTTAGACAGACGCAAGCGCTTTATCGTTTGCTCGATAGACTGCGTCAGGCGCATCCTGCCGTGGAAATCGAAACCTGCGCCAGCGGCGGCGGCCGCGTCGACTACGCAGTGTTGTCGCGATGTACGCGATTTTGGGCCAGTGACAACAATGACCCTATCGAGCGGCTGCGTATCAATCGATCTTGGCTCCAATTCCTGCCGCTTCGCACCTTGGGCCACCATGTAGGACCCAGTCCCAATCCCATCACCGGGCGAATATTGCCGATGGATTTTCGGGCCAAGGTGGCGATGTTCGGTCACATGGGTGTCGAGGCGGACCCATCGACCATGAGCGAGGCCGATCGCTCCACGCTGAAGGCGCACATCGCGCACTACAAAGCGTGGCGTGAAGTGATCCATGACGGAGCCTTGTACGAGTTGAACTCTTTCGAGGACGGCATCGGTGGGTGGTTCGTCGTCGAGGGTGATCGAGGACTGGCGCTCGTTACGCAGACGCTTTTTGCACGGCATTTCGAGACGGCATCGATTCGTTTGCATGGACTTCAGGCGCAGAGACGGTATCGAGTACGGCTTCTCGAGCCTTGGCCCGAGTTGCCCGCTCGATATCTGGCCGATCCGCATCTTTGGCGGGAAGGGCAGTCGATCACGGGCGCGGCGCTTGCCTTTTCCGGTATTTCTTTGCCGTTGCGTCATCCGGAGACGGCGTGGCTTGTTGCGGTGGAGGCCGAATGAGCGGCAAATCGAAGATCCCTCGACTCGGCGTGTGCTACTACCCGGAGCACTGGCCACACGCGTGGTGGGGCGACGATGCGCGACGGATGCGCGAGATGGGCCTCTCGCAGGTCCGTATCGGCGAGTTCGCCTGGAGTCGCATCGAGCCTGAGCGTGGGCGCTTCGAGTGGGCCTGGCTCGACGAGGCCATCCATGTTTTGCAGGACGCGGGCCTGTCGGTCGTGATGTGCACGCCGACCGCCACGCCGCCCAAATGGCTCGTCGATGCGATGCCCGAGATGCTGGCCGTCGATGCGATGGGTCGTCCGCGCCGGTTCGGTTCACGGCGTCATTACTGTTTTTCGCATGAGGGCTATCGCGCAGAGTCTCGGCGTATCACTCGAGCCGTAGCCGAGCGGTACGGAGCACACCCTGCCGTCATCGCATGGCAAACCGACAATGAGTTCGGTTGTCACGATACGACGCTCAGCTGGTCTGCAGCGGCCCTCAAGTCTTTTCGTCAGTGGCTCATCGATCGATACAAAGATATCGGGGCGCTCAATGCTGCATGGGGCAATGTGTTCTGGAGCATGGAGTATCGGTCGTTCGACGAGATCGATCTGCCCAACCTGACGGTGACCGAGCCGAATCCTGCCCATGTCCTCGACTTTCGCCGCTTTTCGTCGCATCAGGTGGCGACCTTCAATCAGGAGCAGTGTCGGATACTGAGAGCGTGCTCGCCGGGGCGCGACCTGACACACAACTTCATGGGGTTCGTCACGGACTTCGATCACCACGAAGTCGCTAATGATCTCGACATCGCCGCTTGGGACAGCTATCCGCTTGGGTTCCTCGAACAATTCTGGTTTACGGACGAAGAGAAATCACGCTATGCGAGGCAGGGGCATCCGGATATCGCAGCGTTTCATCACGATCTGTATCGGGGAGTGGGGCGAGGGCGCTGGTGGGTGATGGAGCAGCAGCCGGGTCCCGTGAGTTGGGCTCGCTTCAACCCCGCGCCTCTGTCGGGAATGGTTCGACTCTGGACTCTCGAGGCGATCGCTCACGGGGCCGAGGTGGTGTCCTATTTTCGTTGGCGGCAGGCGCCGTTCGCCCAGGAACAAATGCATGCGGGGCTGCTCAGGCCTGATCGGCAAGATGACGTCGCAAGCGATGAAGTGCGTCGTGTCGTCGCCGAGATTCGCCATCTCGATCAGGGTGGTGCGCTTACCGGGACAACCACAGTCCATGCCGATGTCGCTTTGGTGTTCGACTACGAGGCCGAGTGGGTGACGCAGATTCAACCGCAGGGTGCCGGTTGCTCGTCGCTGCGTACGGCCTTCGAGTGGTATACCGCTCTGCGTGATCTCGGACTCGATGTCGACATCGTCCCGTCGACCGCGGACATCTCGAGCTACAAGGTGGTGGTCGTGCCGTGCTTGCCGATCATCGCCGAGTCGTTCGTCGAGCAGCTGCAGCGCAGCACGGCACAGGTTTTGATCGGCCCACGCTCGGGCAGTAAGACAAGTCGTTTTTCGATCCCCGTCGAGTTACCGCCGGGTTCCTTGCAAAGGCTTCTTCCGCTCAAGGTCACGCGCGTCGAGTCGTTGCGAGAGGGGATGATCGAGTACGGCTCAAACTTCGCCGTTCATCGCTGGCTCGAGCATGTCGACTCGTCGCTGCCATCCGAATGGACCCTGGATAATGGGCGAGGCGTGCTTTACCGGCATCAGCAGGTGCGATACCTTGCCGCGTCGCTCGATCCTGCTTCGATGCGGCGACTATTCAAGATCATTTCGGAGGAGGTGGGCGTGCGGGTCTGCGAGCTTCCAGAGGGCGTACGAATGCGTCGTTTCGGTTCTTCACGCTTCGCGTTCAATTATTCCACCGACACGCGATCGATCGGCGAAGTGCTGCCGCAGGGGACGCTGATGTTGCTCGGCAGTGTCGAGCTTGCGCCTGCAGATGTTGCCGTATGGGTGGAGTGATGAGACGACTTTTTCTTTTGTTTGCTGCTGCAGTGGTCCTCGCGGGCTCGCCGTCCTCTCAGGCGCAGACGATCCTGGATAAAGAGCTCGAGCTCCTGCTCGGTTGGGTGGTCGGCGAGTTCGACAACCAGCTGCAACGTTCGCGCGGCGAAAATGTGTTGCTCGAGTCGAAGCCTGATCCCTCAAAGGCTCCCGACCTTCTTTTTCCCGTGTTCGCTCGGGTCGAGGCGCCTGCACTCGGTCGCCATGTGATTTACCTGCAGTGGCCCCTCGGCAGCCCTCAAGGCGCGTTGCAACGTCAGCGCATCTGGACCTTCGAGGTCGATCAGCAGCGCAATTCGGTGTTGATGAATTTCTTCATCTTGCGTGATGCGGGCCGTTGGCGCGATGCCCATCTTCTTCCAAAGACTGCGCTCCTCGGGATCACCCGCGCGGATGTGGTTCCGTACCCGGCTGCATGCCGATTGACTTTCAGGCGACACATCGACGTGTTCATCGGAGAAATTCCAAGGGGTGATTGCCGAATCGTTTCCCAGCAAACCCGGACCGACATGACGATCAACGCCAAGATCGTCATCGCTAGAGATGAGCTTTGGTATGACGAGTCGGGCGTTCGGCAAGACGGCAGTATCGTGTTCAAGGTTCCTGCTGAAGGCAGTTATCAGTTCAGACGCAGATGAGCAGACGCTCGAGCATCTTCTTGACCGCAGCGATTGGCCTGCTTTCTGCGACCGGACTGATGGAACTCTACTGCCGCACACCGCTCGACGTTCGGCTGCCACCGCTCCAGTTGCCGGACGAAGAGACCTTGACGCTGGTTTTTCACGGTAGCGTCGATGCCGACAACCCTCAGTTTCCAAGACTCATCGAGGTCTTGGGGCAAGAGGGGAAGGTTGTCAGATTCGTGCGTTGGGATCCCTGGTCCGATACTCGCCTTCGGGCGGCGGCGAGTGCGCAGCGAGCTGGAGAGCAGGTTGCCGATCAGTTGATCGCGCAATGGGAGAAGACCAGGCGTCTGCGCGATCTCAAGCTCATCGCACACAGTTCCGGAGCCTATGTGCTCGACGCGCTATGCGAGCGATTGCGTGAACGGATGGCGACGCCGCCGAATATCGACATGCTTTTCGTGGATCCGTTCCAGATCCACGGGTTCGTCGACTGGACACATGGCGCCCGTGAGCATGGACGCTGTGCCGACCGCGCCGAGGCGATCATCAACACCGACGATCCGGCTCCGGCCACCAATCGTCCGCTCGTCAGAGCCCGAAACACCGACGTTACCCTCGACCTCCGTCGCGCAAACTTCAAAGAAAATGGGCACTACTGGGCGCTGGAGTATTTGATCCTCGAGTCAGCAGACCGCACTCACTGAATTTCATACCAGCGTTTGCAGGTACTCGCGTAGCGAACGGCCCGGACGTCCCATGATCTTTTGGAAGGTCTCGGTTTTGTGCCCAGGCGTGCGGCCGCTTGCGATTTCCGCGAAGAGCGTCGCGACAGCATCGGAATGCCATTGGTTACGGTGGAAGGGACGGATCGCTTCCTGGAAGGCTTTGGGGTCGCAATCGTCATACACGACAGGCTGGCCGATCACTTCTCCGATGAGTTTCGCGACATCATGGAAGGTCATGACCGGGTCGGGGCCGGTGATGTCGTAGCATTGTCCGTGATGCCGCGCCGTATCGGCATCGGTGAGCACATGAGCGATGAATTGCCCGGCATCGTTGTTGTCGGTCACGGCGATTGTGCCATTGCCCATGGGCATGGAGAGTTTTCCGGTGGCTTTCGCGGCCTTTACGGAACCACGAAAGTTTTGCATGTAGAAACTTGGGCGGACGAAGGTCCACTTCATGCCCGAGGCCATGATGGCATCCTCGGCGGCGATGTGGGCGAGCGGAATCGGGCTCGTGGTGCCGCGAACCGCCTCGGGCGAAGAAAGCTTGATGATCCAGGGAAGACCCGCTTCTTGAGCCGTACGAACGAACGAGAGCTCGAGGCGTTCTTGTGTCTCTCCATTCGGCAGGACCAGCAAGGCGCGATCGACTCCCGAGAGCGCGCGGCGGACGGACTGCGCATCATCGAGATCACCCTGCACGAGTTCGACGCCTTGATCAGCCCAAGCAGCCGCCTTGGCGAGGTCGCGCACCAGAGCGCGGAATCGCTCACCCTGCGCAAGCAGTGCACGCGCCGTCGCGCCGCCGATATTTCCCGTGATACCTGTCAAAAGAATCATGATCGACCCCCTGAAAATCGTGAACTCGAGTCGCCTGCCTGGCGACTTTGCCTATCCTACCCTCGGCACCGCACGATGCCGTCGACCACAAGTTTCCCTGGCCGTTCTGCGGGGTCGGAAGATACGGATTGGGTCTCCTGCAGCGACCGACCTACAATCCGCGGATGAACATCCTCGCTCATACCGCCGGTTCGCCTGTCGTCCAAACTTTTTTCGACCCTCCGACCGGAACATTTAGTCACGTGGTCTCGGATCCGGAGAGTCGGATCGCCGCGATAATCGACCCCGTACTCGACTTCGATGCGGCAACTCGAACGACTGCAACCACCTCAGCGGAGGCGTTACTCGACCATGTGACGCGCGAGCATTTGCAAGTCGACTGGATTCTCGAGACTCATGCGCATGCTGACCACCTCACGTCGGCGCAGTGGTTGAAGACGAGACTACCCGGAGCCCGTGTCGGCATCGGCGAGGGGATCCGCCAAGTTCAGCAGACCTTCAAAGCCCGCCTCGGCCTCGAGCCGGATTTTCCTGCTGACGGACGACAGTTCGACGTGTTGTTCCGGCCGGGCGATCGATTCTCGCTAGGTGGGGCACAGGTCGAAGTCGTCGCGACACCGGGCCACACCCCCGACAGTGTCAGCTATTTGATCGGCGATGCAGTATTCGTCGGTGACACGATCTTTGCACCGCGTTACGGTACCGCGCGTTGTGACTTCCCGGGTGGCGATGCCAGAGCACTTTACGGCTCGATGCAAACGCTGCTTTCGTTGCCGGAATCGACCCGGATATTTCTTTGTCACGATTACCCGGGTGAGGGACTGGTGCCGCAATATCTTACGAGCCCCGCAGATCTGCGCGACAACAACATCCACCTGAAAGGTGGCGTGACGCTGGAGCAGTTCGTGGAAATGCGCGAGACCCGTGATGCCACGCTCAAGGCGCCGAAACTTCTCGAACCGTCCTTGCGTGCGAACATCCGGGCGGGTCACCTGGACGATCCTTACTTCAAGAGCTGAAACCGGCCCTCGGAAATCGGATACGCACCGTCTTTTCTTCTGCGAGTCGTATCAAATCAAGCGACAGCCCTGCCTGCGCCGCCCGCAAGCGCATGTTTTCGAGGCCGCCCGACTCGCCCGGTCGAAAATCTCCCGAGCCGTCATCGATGATTTCGAGCGTAGCCAGCGAATGGGTGTCTGATCCCGTGAGCCGAAAGATGATTTGCCCGGCGTTCGCATGCTTGATGATGTTGGCAACCGCTTCCTCGGCGATCCGCAGCACGGCGATCGACTGGTCTGCATCGAGTCGAAGCGGCACCTCCAGATCGGCGATCTCCCACTTTATGGGCAGGCGCCCGCCGCCGATCCGCGAGTAGAGGTGTCGAAGATCGGCCAGCAACGCATCGAGAGACGTTGCCTCGGATGCGACGGCGCCATGGATCAACCTCACCTCATGGATCAGAGAATTGATTTCATCGACGAGCGTGGCGTCCTGACTGACCTGTTGAGCATGAAAGGACAGGGCGACCAGCCGACTGCCGATTCGGTCGTGGAGATCTCGGAGCATTTCTTCGCGGCGGATCGTTGCCTGCTGAAGTTGCCGTTCGATTTCGCGCTGATCTGAGGCGCGTTTGACAAGCGCTGCGACGGAGAGCGCCAAGACCGCTGGGAGCGTCCACGCTTGCAAATATTGATCGGAAAGCGTCGAACTTCCCAAGTGGATGAAAAGATCGTAGGCGCCCGTTGCCAGCGAAATGGCGAATGCCGAGGCGATCGTGATGCCGACAGCGTCCGCAGCGCTCCGTAACCGAATGATGAGGCGTACCAGAAATACAGCAGCAACGAGCGTGATCGTCGAGAAAATCACGTTGATGACGAATTGACTATCCAGAATCGATGCGGGAATGGCGAACGATACCGTGACGAATGCAATGGCCACTAAAAGAGGTTTTCGAGTGGGGCGGTCGCTTGCGAGATAGGTCGCAACCACCTGTACGGCGAGGATTCCTGCCAGAGCAAGTAACCACAGTCCGAGTCTTTGCCAGACCAGGATAGGCCCGGGCACGTCGGTCACAAGATTGTGCAGACAACGTAGCCCACCGACGATCGAAAGCCATGAGGTCGTCATCAGGATACGAGACGTGGTGTTGCGTTGATCACCAACGGTCAGGCCGATGATGCCGGCGAAAATCGCTGCGAACGCAAACGCCCCCATCAGAAGGACTTCCGACTGCAACTTGGTTCGGTACTCATATTCGATAGTGGGTAACGAGCCGATCCTCATGCCTCCGAGTCCGCTTTTCAGTTCCGGGTGCGCGCGAGCAATGACTTCGATGACCAGAGGCTCCGGTTTTCGCTCATCGACATTGAAGTAACCCATCACGGGCCAGTAACGCCATCGCTTGGGTCGCTCGGCCTCGAGCGCGTCGATGATGGTTTGCCCATCGACACGCACCCGTCCGTCCAATGCGAGGCGGTTGAGGATCAGCCCATAGACGCCGGGCTCAGGTCGCGGAAGCTCGATGCGATAAATGCCTACGGATAGCCCTTTGCGAGCCGGTATCCAGCTATGGGGCAGCGTGACGGGCTCGAACTCGCACGGGGTGGTCGAGCCCCGTGTATCGGGCACCGATGCAGCCTCGCAAAAACTTGCGCGGGTGATTTGCACGGGCGCAGCGCTGCTTGGATGGACGGGCGCGAAGAGGAGTATGCAGATCGCCAGGGCGAGAAAGACGCCGGACCCTCTGCGACTAATCATTGAGCAGGTCGTATCGCCTCGCTTCGAAGACGGCCTCCGCCCGCGAATGCACCATGAGCTTTCGATAGACACTCTTGAGGTGAGTGTTGACCGTGTGGCTCGAGACCCCGAGCACCTCGGCGATCTCGGCGTAGCGCAGGCCTTTGGCGCAGAGCACAAGCACCTCTGATTCGCGCTGCGAGAGCAGGCCTTGAGATTCGGTCGTCTCTTTAGGCGGTCTGAGTCGATTGATGAGGGATCGAGCGATTGCGGGACTGATCGGCGATCCCCCCGACTCGATGATCGAGACGAGACGTCCGGCGAAGTCGGCAAGATCGGACTTCAAGATATACCCGGATGCGCCAGCTTCGAGGCTGCGAATCACGCGTCTCTCGTCGGCGAAAACCGTGATTACCAAGATTTCACAGGCAGGATTGGCTTGGCGGAACTCCGAAATCAGCGCGAGACCGTCGCCGTCGGGCAAACCTAGATCGAGAAATACGGCGTCCAACGGGTGCTTGGCGAGCTGTGCGCGCGCCGCGGCGAGATTACCTGCGGCGAGTACCAACCAATCCGGTGAACCGGCTGTCGCGCGGAGGAGATGATCGCGCAGCAGACGATCATCTTCGACGATCAGCAGTCGGCGAGAGGACGCGCTCTCGGGGATGGGATCGATCATGACGTCCACCCGAGCGCATGCAAGATTTTATAGCCCGAAAAAACAAGAACCGCTGCGATGCCCGTCAGTAAAAAGACCAGAAGCTCCTTGGTCGATTCCTTCATGACACTCGCGACGGATTACCTCAAGGAACTAAGGGTCGATCGGCAGATATCGAGGTGCGCGTCGTCGAGTCGACCATCTTTAGCAACCTCGATGACGGTTTCCAGAACAAGCGCAGCCATCTCGACGTGGTTTCTCGCGCCGGTGAGTTCCACGCGCAAATCTTTGATGAGTTTGTCCCGAGCGTCGAGCTCGCGGATCAGCGGATCCCAATGGGGAGCGCGGTGCCGGTCGAGCAGCGTGTCGACGACTTCGTCGTGGGTGCTGAGGTAATCGGCGTTGAAATTGGGAAGGCCGAAATTACGCAAGCTCGGAATGGCAGCGAGCGTCGATTCGGTGACGCGCTCGAAGCCCATGCTCCAATCTGAGTATTGGCGCTCGGTGATCTCGTCGCGACGCACAATCTTGATGTCTCGATGACGGGGGTCTTTGGAGATTCGCTCGATGAGCGGGTCGACCACCTTTGCCTCACCCTCGATCGACTGCAAAAAGGTTCCGTTGCCGAAGAGCAGCATGCCCGTCAGGCCCTTTGCGGTGTTGTTGCGATGGCATTGGTTGAGCAGACCGAGCAGACCATCGGCCGATAGTGGTTCGGAAGCTTGACTGAGATAGGTGACGCGAATCATGAGTTTGACCTTGGTTGATCGCCCGAATCGGGCTCGAGTTTACGGGACGCTGATCTCATTTTCGAAAGCATGCGCAACCCGAATACCCCGACTCCGCCGATTAGGAGGATGAGAAGGCCGACCATGCCGAAAATCATTTCACTGAGAGAGAGCACCTTGAACGCCCCTCAAAATCCTAAAGTCTCCCTGAGTGGGCATTGTCGATGATCGGGAAGGTATTGACCAGAGGTTATCTCGGGCTCGATTGAACATGCCGCCGCGGGCGATGCGAATCGGTCGCAGTTGAATCTATGGGTCCGATCGGCTCAAATCGGAACCATGACCCGTAAATCCGCGCTCGATCGTTTTCTCGATGTCGTCGAAAGAGGGGGTAACGCCCTTCCTCACCCGGCTACGCTTTTTGCCTTGTTGGCGCTCATCGTGGTGATTGCATCCTGGCTTGCCTCTTTGGCGGGCCTTGCGGTGCAACACCCCACTACCGGCGCTACCGTGTCGGCGGTCAATCTCCTAAGCCTCGAGGGATTGCATCGCATCCTCACGAGTCTCGTGACCAACTTCACGAGCTTCGCGCCACTTGGCACGGTGCTCGTCGCCCTGATCGGCATCGGCGTGGCCGAGCATTCGGGACTCATCGGTGCTGCACTGCGTAAATTGGTACTCGCGGCACCGCGATCCTTGCTGACACCGATCGTGGTCTTCGCCGGCGTGATGTCCAACATGGCCAGTGAAATCGGCTACGTGCTTCTGATTCCGCTCGCAGGACTCATCTTCAAGTCGGCAGGGCGACATCCCATCGTCGGCATGGCTGCAGCATTCGCAGGTGTCTCGGGCGGATACTCTGCCAATCTTTTGATTGGCACTATCGATCCGCTGCTGTCGGGGCTCTCCCAAGAGGCCGCACGAATCGTTGATCCGGAGTACACCGTCAGCCCCCTCGCCAACTGGTACTTCATGGCGCTCTCGACGCCTTTGATCACCGTCCTTGGGTGGTTCGTGGCAGAGCGATTTACGGCGCCTCGTTTTCCCGACGATCGTCCGATCACCGCAACGGATGATTCCGATCTCGCTGGAGCGCTCTCCAACGAGGAGCGTCGGGGTCTGCGCTTCGCCGGATATGCCAGTCTGCTGCTTACGATTTTGCTCGTGTGGTCGATGCTCCCTCTGGGCTCGTTGCCCGGAGCAGGATTCCTGCGTAATCCGGAGGACGGAGACCTGCTCAAATCACCCTTGCTGTCGGGTGTTGTCGCCATCATTTTTTTGTTTGGCGTGGTGAGCGGTATCGCTTATGGCGTCGGTGCGCGGACGATCAAAAACGACAACGACGTGATCAAGGGGATGAGCGCGAGCATGGCGACGCTCGGCGGCTATCTCGTGCTCGTTTTCTTTGCTGCGCAGTTCGTGGCCTTCTTCAATTGGACACAGCTAGGACTGATTTTCGCCGTGAACGGTGCTGAGAGCTTGAAAGCGCTTGGCCTGCCGGCCATTCCGCTATTCGCCATGTTCATTTTGCTGACGGCCACCATCAATCTTTTGATGGGTTCCGCTTCGGCGAAGTGGGCGTTGATGGCCCCCGTTTTCGTGCCGATGTTCATGCTGCTCGGCTACTCGCCCGAGCTCACCCAGACGGCCTACCGCGTGGGCGACAGCGTCACGAACATCATTTCGCCCATGATGAGCTACTTTGCGCTGATCATCGCCTTCTTCCAGAAGTACGAGCCGAAGACCGGACTCGGCACCATCGTGGCAGTCATGCTGCCGTACTCCTTCACCTTTCTCATCGGTTGGTCGATCGTGTTCGCGATTTGGCTCACGCTCGGATTGCCGATAGGGCCCGACTCGCCGCTCGTTTATCCGGCGAGTGCGAACGAATAAACGAGGGACGCGACGACCGCGATCAGCAGGGCGACGGCCCAGCGCACGGCGATGAAAGAGAAAAGCGGACGCACCGGGAAGACATGCGTCGTGTCGATGGCGGCCCACTTGTGGACCATCACGTCCTTACCGACGACGGCCCGGACGCTACGGATGAAATCGCGGCGACTCCGGTAGCGGATCATCGCCACGACCTGCCAAGGCTCGGCGCCTGGGGGCTCGATGAACGAACCACTGCGCCACGAAATGAAGACTGGCACGTTCCCGTAGCGCAGCAGATAGGGAAAAAACGCTCGTGCATATCGCTTATCGGCTTCGACCGCGCTGTCGCCGTAAGGGGAGCCGGCGGGGTAAGCGGCTTTCTCACGATATTTAATGAGGTTGACCATGACGAACTCGCGTCCGTCGTCGCGCGAGAGCAGCCTCTTCAAAGACTCGAAAAGCTCTGGGTCGTCACGATCGATGCCGCGAGATGTCATCAAGGCGAGAAAATCCTTGACCTCTTCATCGACGAGCGGACGCGCGCGCCCCCCGTACCAAACCAGGAAAAGTGCGTAGATGACCAGAGGAATCAGTAATGCGGTGATCATCGCTGTGCCATGAAGCGGTTGATGTGCTCGACGAGCTCGAGCGGTTTGTCTTCTTGGACGAAATGTCCGGCACCACGGATTCGTGTGTGGGGTTGGTTGGCCGCGCCGGGTACACGAGCCTCGAAGAGACGCTCCCCGCCGCGCGTGATCGGGTCTCGAGTACTAAAGAGCGTCAAGAAGGGCTTTTGCCACGACTCCAGAACTCGCCACGCCGCTTCGTTGGCTTCGCGCTCAGGATTATTCGGCTCCGCAGGGACGAAGCGAGGAAACATCCGCGCGGCGACGCGGTGAAGTCGCGTCGGGAATGGTGCATTGTAAGCTGCGATTTCCTCGGCGCTGAGGGGTGACACACAGCCGGTCGCGACGATACGACCGATGGGAAACCATGGGCTCCAACGTGCAAAGGCGCGCCAGATCTTGAACGCAGGCGGTACGCTCCGTCCCGCTCCGGTGGGCAGCCCCCCGTTAGAGAGTACGGCCCGAGCGAAGCGGTCCGGGTTCGCGGTGAGCATACGCAAGCCGATCAACGACCCCCAGTCCTGACAGAAGAGCGTGATGTCTCGAAGATCCATGGCTTCGAGCCACGCGTTCATCCACAAGACGTGGTTCCGGTAAGAGTAGTCGGACGGATGTGAGGGTTTGTCCGATCGCCCGAAGCCGACGAGATCGGGTGCGATGACGCGATGGCCCGCCGCAAGCAGGGGCGGAATCATCTTGCGATAGAGAAAAGACCAAGTCGGCTCACCGTGCATGAGCAGTATTGGCGCAGCGTCACGGGGTCCTTCGTCGATACACGCAATACGCAGCGCGCCGACCTCGCAATAGTGTGGCGAATAAGGGAAGTCCGGCAAAGAGGCGAAGCACTCCTCTGGCGTGCGTAGGACACGATCGAAGTGAATGACAGGTAGGGCTGCAGTGCTCATGGTGAGACCCTATGGACGAGAAAAGAGGCTACGAGTGTCCGGTGACACCGTACCTTTGACGATAAAAATCAATGAGGCCTCGAGAAAGCCTACGGCGTAAGTCAGTGCGACAAGACGAATCAGCAGTGTCGTATCGACAAAGAAGGATGCCAGCATCACCACGAAGAGCAGCACTCCAGAAAACCGACTCAGGTGCGTATGCAACATGATGACGCGCCCGCAACGAACTCTAGAGACCAGTAGCGCTCCTGCCAGCGTCGTGAGGGTGACGTAGATGTAGGGCAGGTTGGGACTGAGAAATGCGGGAAAAAGGATGGCCAGTACTACGGCGGAGCAGGGGTAGAAAACGAGATCGGCCACCGCATCGAGCTTCGAACCATAATCGCTCGTCTGATTCCAGCGGCGCGCGAGTGCGCCGTCCAAGGCATCCGATAAACCGAGTAGTACGAACCAACTGACGACCCAGAGCTGGTTTGCCGTCTGGCTCAAAGGTAACAAGAGCGGACTGCCGAAGAGCCTGAAGAAAGACAGCGCGTTCGGTATGGTGAGCGCGCTCAAGCCGAAATATCCAGTACGGGCGACGATGGGGTAGCGGAAACGACCACTGCCCGCTGCACAGATACCTCGACCCCATTCAGCGCCGAATTGCCGCAGAGCTCGTCGATAACGGTCTCATCGGTTAGATCGTTGACGCTCACCCCCGCATGTTCCTGCGCCACTCGCAAACGCATGCCCGGTCGATGATGACCCCAGCCATGCGGAATGCTCACGACGCCCTGCATCATCTCGCTGCTCGGTTCGACGGTGATTTCTAAGCTACCTGAGCGCGAGCGGACGGTTGCGAGATCCCCGGCAGAGAGACCCCGCGTGGCGGCATCGTTCGGGTTGATGAGTAACGTGCACCGCTTCGGGCCTTTGACGAAGCGCCGCGAATTATGGAGCCAAGAGTTGTTGGTGCGGGGATCGCGACGACCGATGAGTCGCAAAGAATCCGGTGAACGCGCGGGCTCTTTCACCAGCGTCTTGGCGAGACGTCGCAGGTCCGCGACCAGAGGCTTTGGGGCGAGGTCGATCCGTTTATCTTTGGTCTGCAGACGGCCAGGCATGCATGGCTCCAGTGCGCCAAGATCGATGCCGTGCGGATTCGCGGCGACCTTCGAAAGCGTGAGCCCCCGTGATAGCGGGTTCCAACCCGCCCCACGACTGCCGAAGCGAATGCCCAGCGCAACGCTACGCTTGGGGGTCAGTGCTCTCGATATCCAGCGGGCGAGTCCCCTGGGCCTACGCGAAGGATCGATCGCCTCGAGTCGCGCCCCCAGCCGGTCGAAGATTTCGAAATCATGCATCGCACCACGGGGCTTTTCGAAGAGCGGCTTCGAGTACTTCACCGTATTTCGGATCGCCAGCACATGGAAGATGAGATCGAAGTGATCGCGTTCCAGCGCCGAGGTCGGCGGCAGGATGAGGTGGGCGTGTCGCGTTGTCTCGTTGAGATAGAAATCGACGGACACCATGAAGTCGAGACTCTCGAGCGCGCGTTCGAGCTGTCGTCCGTTGGGTGTCGAAATCACCGGGTTTCCCGCGGCGGTCACCAGCGCCCGGATCTGGCCCTCGCCGGGAGTCAGGATTTCCTCAGCGAGCGCTGCGACCGGAAACTCGCTGCCAAACTCGGGCAGTCCCCTGACACGAGTTCGTCGTTTCTCGAAAGAGCCGCGCTGACCGAAGCCGGCAGCCAGATCGAGGACGTCGAAAGCAGGTTTTGTGAACATTGCCCCGCCGACGCGATCGAGGTTTCCGGTGCAAATATTGATCAACTGGATCAGCCACTGGCAGAGCGCGCCGAACTGCTGGGTCGAGACACCCATGCGGCCATAGCACACGGCCGAGTCCGCGTTTGCGAAATCGCGCGCGAGTTGGGTGGCTACCTCTGGCGCGATGCCTGTCGATGATGCCGTGATCGAAGGAGCGAAAGGCAAGGTCAGGTCACGAATGACGTCGAGGCCATCGAGCGAATGGCCAAGCGCCGCGGTGGAGACGAGGTTTTCCTTGAAGAGTACATGCAGCACGGAGAGGAGAAACAGGGCATCCGTGCCGGGCGTGATGAAAAGATGAGTATCGGCCAGCTCGGCAGTTTCCGTTTTTCGAGGATCGACTACGACGAGGCGACCGCCGCGCGCACGTAAATCTTTCAGGCGTCGAGAGACATCCGGTGCGGTCATCAGGCTGCCGTTGGAGACTACGGGGTTGCCGCCGAGCACCAAAAAGAACTTCGTTCGATCGAGATCGGGTACCGGAATCATCAATTGGTGGCCGTACAAGAAGTACGCCACGAAATGATGAGGGAGCTGATCGACGGAGGTGGCGGAGTACCGATTCCGACTACGCAAGGTACGCAGAAACTTCGCACCGCCGAGTAGTCCGGAGTAGCTGTGGACTTGAGGGTTACCAAAATAGCTCGCCACCGAGTCTGTTCCGTGTTCGCGCTGAATCGATACCAATCGTCGCGCGACCTCATCCAGCGCGTCATCCCAGGACACCTCCTCCCAGCCGGTCGCCGTACGACGCAGAGGGTGACGAATCCGATCCGGGTCTTCGTGCACATCTTTGATGCCGAGTGCTTTCGGGCAGATATGACCTCGACTGAAAGGATCGTTCTCGTCACCACGAATGGAAAGGATCTCCGTTCCGCGCACGCGCACCTCGACGCCACACATCGCCTCGCAGAGATGGCAGGAGCGGTGATGGGTGTATTCGGAGCCGCTCATGACTTGGATTGACCCTTGAGGTATTCCGAGTCTTCGAAGACGAATTCGTGCCAGTTTGCGGTGTCAAAGATTTCTGGAACGAAGCGGCGAGCTCCGTCGATGACGGACTTGGGTAAGGCGTCCAGGCTTTCGACTTTGCCACCGAAGCCGCGAGCTACGGTGCCGCCGGGGCGATCCTCCATTCCCATCCATGGTGCCCAACGGTTCTTGTTTTGAAGCTGCAGATGAACCGGCGCAGAGAGCACTGCGGGGTCGGCAATGTCGGCGAGTGACGCCGACATCGTCATGAACGAGTTGGTGTAACTCGTCCGAGTCGAATCGAGCATGTCAGGTCGACTTTCGATCGACTGCGTCGCGAGGAAAACCCGATCGCCGATCACTTCGATCGGCAAGAGCTTAGGGGTGTAGCCCATCGCGATGACGCCGGTCGGCGTATAAAGCCGCGGAACTGGTCCCAACCGAAAGTGATGGATAGCCGAGGTTCTGCCTGTGACGGGATTGACGAATTCTTCGAGTGGCTCTTGGCTGTCGTATCGAGTGTAGAAGCCCACCTCGTACTTGCGCATCTCGTGCTGGTCGTCGCCCTTGGGCTGCCAGTAGTCGACGAGGATGTTGTTCATCGTGAAGAACGGAACGAAGTTGCCCTCGCCGAGATCGGCATAGATGTTGAGTCGCATGAACGAATAGACGGTAGCCTGACCCAAGCTTCCGACCATCTTTACGTGCGTGCGCAGTGCGGTGATGGGGTCGGAGAAAACGGGGAGGGGTCGTTCGACCGCCGCTTGGGCAGACGAACTGTGCAGCGCTGCAAGTCCGGCGCTTCCCAAAGCGGCCGAACCTAAAAGAGCCGAGCGACGAGAAACCTTCATGCCTATCCCCCGAAGACAGAGTGCAGCAGGGGTCAGGGTAGCCCCGGTCGGGGTCGATCGCCAAGCGCCGCCCGTCAGACCGACCGGAACGACGATCGGGCAGGAATCCGCAAGGCGTTACCCGGAGCGAACCTGTAGCGCGGTAGGACTCTAGAGCCCGAGCGCTACAGCGACCGCCGGACAGGTGACCGTGCCGGTGCTGACGTTGAGACCTGCCGCAAAGCCGGGGTCACGGGAGAGCGCGGCGTCGAGGCCGTGATCGGCGAGGGCTTTGAGGTAGGGCAACGTCGCCGCGTTGAGCGCGAATGTGGAGGTACGTGGCACCGCACCCGGCATGTTGGTCACGCAATAATGGGTTACGCCGTGTACGACATAGGTGGGCTCCGCATGGGTCGTCGGTCGACTGGTTGCGAAGCAGCCGCCTTGATCGATGGCGATATCGACGACCACCGATCCGGGGCGCATGGCGGAGATCATTTTTTCGGAGACGAGTTTCGGCGCGGCGGCGCCCGGCACGAGCACGGAACCAATGACGAGATCCGACGCGGCTACCTCGTGTCCGATGACATCGGAGGTCGAGGCGAGCGTACGCACCTGCCCGCCGAAACGGACGTCGAGTTCGCGAAGTCGAGCCAAAGATTTGTCGATGATGGTGACCGCTGCTCGCATTCCGACCGCAATCTCTGCGGCGGCGGCTCCGGCGACTCCTCCGCCGATGACCAGCACGCGCGCGGGGGCGGTCCCCGGAACCCCTCCAATGAGCACACCGCTACCACCTGCTGCTTTTTGCAACAGCGTGGCGCCCACCTGCACCGACATGCGTCCTGCGACCTCACTCATGGGTGTGAGCAGCGGCAGGCTACCGTCGCGCGCCGTGACGGTCTCGTACGCAATGGCATGCGCCCCCGATTTCATGAGTGCCTCAGTCTGCGGCCGGTCGGCTGCAAGATGCAGGTAGGTGAATAAAATTTGCCCTGGGCGAAGCAGGGCGCACTCCGAAAGCTGGGGCTCTTTAACTTTGACGACGCAATCCGCCGTCTCGAATACAGCATGTGACGTCGGGAGAATGACTGCACCGGCTGCGCGATACTCGTCGTCGCTGCAACCTATGCCCGCGCCTGCGAGGGTCTCCACGAAAATCTCGTGGCCGGAGCGTACCAGCTCGCTGACCGAGCCTGGCACCAGGCCGACACGATATTCGTGATTCTTGATTTCCTTGGGTACGCCGATTTTCATGCGGCATAGTGTACCCCAGTCAAAACACGTGAGCCGTCGACGCGGAGTTTTCTGCCGACAGGGGGTCAGGCCATTGCGAGTACCCGTCTCGGCTCCGTCCGCAAGTTCGTGTGGTTCTCATGACCGAGAGCGAGGTCATGACATTCGCAGGACGCTTCGCGCAGCAACCGACGATCGGTGATAGCAACGCGGCCGCGGGTGGTTTCTATCGCACCAGCCAACGACAGTCTCGAGAGGCTTTCGGTGACCGCCTCGCGTCGAACTCCAAGCAAGCTCGCCAATTCCTCATGCGTAAGTTCGAAGGTATTGACGGACGATGCATCTGCGGCCGATAGCAACCATTTCGCAAGTCGCCTTTGAAGAGGATGGTGCATGTTGCAGGCCGTCGCGATTTCGAGCATTCGAGTCATTTGAAATAACTGATCATGAAGCGCCCGCTGGAGCTCGACATTCTTGGACCACTCCGCAACGAAAATATCCATCGGCAGGCGTAGCGCGTAACCCGATACGATGACGCGTGCGGCGCCGGGCAACGGTGGTTCCGAACGATAACGCATGCCGAGCGCGTGCCGATAACCAAGCAGGGCGAGATGCGCCTGGAATCCGTCGGTCATGCGAATGTCGACCGAGTAAAGACAAGTCAAAGGAAAAAAGACCAATTCTTCGTCGCCATCCGTAAAGTCACCGAGCTGGCCTTTGCGGACCACGGTGATTTCGGAGTGTGTGTCAAACACTTCCTGAATAGCCCTCGGAAGCCGCGAGAGGAATCGGTTCTGGGACAACACGGGTTTCATTTAGCCTCCACTTCGAACTCCCCTTATCTTTGAATTATCCCCTCAAAGTGAGTGGTCGGCTATTGTTGATTATTCCGAACTGTACGGAATCGCCCACTTTTACTCGTTGGTCAGGCTCACATGGATTGAGGAGGAATACGCGGATTGACTCGTCGTATCGCGATGAATGTCAAAGAATTAACGAAATAATTCTCCCACAAGATCAAAAAACGAGTCGAGTGTGTGATTCCAAACCGAAACGGACGAATGAAGCCTCATAGGATGGGCTCGTCGAGCGAAGGTACCTTATCCCCCTCGGTGAGGAAGGGCGCTCGATGACAGAGTGGTTCGGTCACCGACAGGCCGACGGCGAGGCGACGAAGGGATCATCTCGACGGGTTCTCACGGGCAAACCATGACTGTGTCCGCCCCGCAAAGGGGACGGAGAGGTGGCTCGGCCGGTTCCGAAGACGCTAGCCGAGCCACCTTTTTTTGATGCGCTGAATTGT
>Ga0315903_10002316_pt1 | contig 28165 bp, 27 predicted proteins | sample LakEriMetagenome_7_FD_203524 | JGI IMG/M metagenome (GOLD analysis project Ga0315903, IMG submission 203524) | Freshwater fungal communities from buoy surface, Lake Erie, Ohio, United States - Buoy 2 MA119 | ecosystem: Environmental > Aquatic > Freshwater > Lake | place: USA: Lake Erie, Ohio... | reverse complement strand
TGACCGCCACCGCGGGCGATGAAGCCGGCGCAGCGGCTCGCGATGTTCACTAGCTTGCCGACGAGATCCGAATTAACGCGTGCAGTGAAATCCTCGAGCGAGAGATCGATGTCATCAACACCGGCGCCGAGCTTGGCGGCAAAATAATAGCGCAGCGCTTCGGCCGGCAGATGATCGAGATAGCGACGTGCCGTGATGAACGTGCCGCGCGACTTCGACATTTTCTGGCCGTTGATCGTCAGGAACCCGTGTACGTGCACGGCGGTGGGTCGGCGGAAGCCCGATCCGTGCAGAACGGCCGGCCAGAACAAAGTGTGGAAGTAACTGATGTCCTTGCCGATGAAATGGTGCAGCTCGGTTGTGCTGTCGGGGCGCAGGTATTGGTTCAGGTCTAGGCCCGTGCGGTCGCAGTAGGCTTTGAAACTGCCCAAGTAACCGATCGGCGCATCGAACCAAACGTAGAAATATTTTCCGGGCGCACCTGGAATTTCGAAGCCGAAGTAGGGCGCATCGCGCGAGATGTCCCAGTCCTGCAAGCCGGAGTTGAACCACTCGTCCAGCTTCGATCTGACGGCATCCTGCAAGGAGCCGCTCTTGACCCATTCGCGCAGCATCGCTTCGAAGTGGCCCAGTGCAAAGAAAAGATGTTCTGATTCTCGCCACACGGGTGCTGTATTGCTGATCGTCGAGCGTGGCTCGATAAGATCGGCGGGCGTATAGGTCGCGCCGCAGACTTCGCAGCTATCGCCATACTGATCGGTCGCCTTGCAGGTCGGGCAAGTGCCGCGCACATAGCGATCAGGCAGGAACATGCCGGCCTTCTCGTCGTAGGCCTGGCGGACGCTGCGGCGCGTAATGTGCCCGGCCGCTTGCAAGCGCTCGAACATCGAATCGGTGAAGTAGCGATTTTCGGGCGAGTGCGTCGAGTGGAACTGATCATGGCCGATCAGGAAGTCGCGATAATCGGCTTTGTGTTCCTCGGCGACGCGCGCGATCAGATCCTCGGGACGAATTCCTTCGGATTGCGCGCGGATCATGATCGGGGTGCCGTGGGTGTCTTCGGCGCAGACGTACAGACACGAGTGTCCCTGCATCTTCTGGAAGCGGACCCAGACATCGGTCTGAACGGCCTCGATGATGTGACCTAAGTGCAATGACCCGTTTGCGTAAGGCAGGGCGCTGGTGACGAGAATCTGGCGTGACATGTCGCGAATTATCGCACAGCGTCACCCGGAGCCGGGCCGCGAGCGGTCAGAAGCGGCTAGAATAAGCGCATGTCCACGACCTTCGATCCAGCTGCCATCGAGGCGGCTCTCGGTCACTACCTCGACCCAAATACGCGCCAGACTTGGGCGGACTCGAGGGTCCTGCGCGGCGTCACAGCGACGCCCTCCGGTGTTCAAGTGACGGCGGAGCTCGGCTATCCCAGCGGCGGCTACGAGGCCGATCTGCGCCGGGCGCTCGAGACCCATCTGGCTCAGGTCGGCTTACCCGTATCGATCGAGCTGAAGCTTTCATCGCGGATCGTGGCGCATGCCGTGCAGCGCGGTCTGACACCCTTGCCCGGAATCGCCAACGTCGTGGCCGTCGCCTCGGGTAAAGGCGGCGTAGGCAAGTCGACCGTTGCTGTCAACATGGCGCTCGCATGGGCGCAACAGGGTGCGCGAGTGGGCATGCTCGATGCCGATATCTACGGTCCGAGCCAGCCCATCATGCTGGGGTTGCAAGGTGAGAAGCCCGGTGTGCGTGACGGCAAGAGATTGATCCCGCCGCGGGCGCATGGTGTTGCTGCGATGTCGATCGGATTTTTGGTCGATGTCGAGCAGCCGATGGTGTGGCGCGGGCCGATGGTGACTTCGGCGCTCAATCAATTGTTGGCCGAGACGGATTGGGGTGAGCTCGATTATCTCGTTGTCGACATGCCGCCCGGTACCGGTGACATCCAATTGACGCTTGCGCAGAAGGTGCCCGTTGCCGGTGCCGTGATCGTGACGACGCCCCAGGACATTGCGCTTGCCGATGCGCGCAAGGGGCTCAAGATGTTCGAGAAGGTCAACGTGCCGGTGCTTGGCATCGTCGAGAACATGAGCGTGCACGTCTGCTCGAATTGCGGCCATGCCGAGCATATCTTCGGCACCGGTGGCGGCGAGCGGATGGCGACGCAATATGGTGTCGAGTTGCTCGGGGCGCTGCCGCTCGATGGCCGAATTCGCGAAGAGGTTGATGGCGGTCGGCCAACGGTCGCCGCTGCGCCTGATAGCGCACGTGGCGAAGCGTATCTCGCCTTGGCCCGGCGTACGGCCGGTGAATTGGCTCGGCGCTCCCGCGATCGCAGCGGGGCATTTCCTAAAATCATCGTAGAGGACACATGAGCATCAAGTCCGACCATTGGATCCGTCGCATGGCGAGCGAGCACGGCATGATCGAGCCCTTCGAGCCCGGGCAGGTCCGCAGCGTCGATGGGCAGCGCATCGTCTCCTACGGCACGTCGAGCTATGGCTACGACGTGCGCTGCGCGCGCGAGTTCAAAATATTCACGAACATCAACTCGACGATCGTCGATCCGAAGGCCTTTGATGAGAAGAGTTTCGTCGATGTCGATTCGGACGTGTGCATCATCCCGCCGAACTCGTTTGCTCTAGCGCGCACGGTTGAGTACTTCCGCGTGCCGCGCAGCACGCTCGTCGTGTGCCTCGGCAAGTCGACCTATGCGCGCTGCGGCATCATCGTCAACGTGACGCCGCTCGAGCCCGAATGGGAAGGGCACGTGACGCTCGAATTCTCGAATACGACGCCGCTGCCGGCCAAGATCTACGCCAACGAAGGCGTAGCGCAGATGCTGTTCTTCGAAAGCGATGAAGTCTGTTCGACTTCCTACCGCGATCGCGGTGGAAAGTACCAGGGTCAGCGCGGCGTTACTTTGCCGAAGACTTGAGTGTTTTGAGATTCATCGCCCACTCGAGTTTGTCGCCGCGACGTCGCTCGGCACGCACGGGGACATAGCCGAGTTCGGGTGCGTACCAAACTTTGGTCACGCGATTAGATCCGACTCGAGCGCTTGACCAGATGACCGTTTCCACCGGGCCGATCGGTGTGGCGATGCGCTCGGCGCCCCATGGTCGATACTCGTACGTTTTGACTTCCTGCTTGTCGACCATCGCGTAACGGCCGGGTGTTTGTCCAAGGCTCAGCGCCTGCATCACGGCGATCTGCACCGACATCGGATCCTGCGCACCCGACTCGATAGGTAGGTTCACGTTGATTCGCTCGGCGACTCCGGTAGCTTTACCGCCGGCGTAATCGAAGTTCAGGGCGATATCTTTGTCGGTCGACTCCGTGCCATCGTCGGCGCGGTAATGCACTGGGATCACGCGGTCGTTGTCGATACGAAATACGCTCGTTTGCGTGATTTCACCGGGAAAGGCCAGGCGGAATAGACCGCGCGCCTCGTTGCGCGATTCGTAGCGCCAGCGATCGCCGTTTTCGCGTTGCAGAGTTAGGCTCGCCGTGCCGGCGTTCAGCCCGCGAAAGATCACTTCGTAGGAGACGCTGAAGGGTGCGATCGACCCTTTCCCTGCCGCGTGAACGTCCACTGACACGAGCATCAGCAGTGCGATCATGATCCAACGAGAGGTTGCGTGCATGGTCGGCTCTCCGGTGACCGCTTAGAAATCGAAGCGGCGCTCCAAGGGTTCGACGAGCGGCTGACCGTCGAGTTCCGCGCCGGTGTCGGCCTGTCGCAAGCGACCTCGTGCAAGCAACTCGAGCGCCTCTGGGTAGATGGCATGTTCGATGCGTTGAACCCGTCGCTGCAGATTCTCTGCGTCGTCACTTGGACGCAGCGTCAACACGCCACGCAGGATGCGAGGACCTCCGTCAAGTTCAGCTGTCACGAAGTGCACGGTGGCGCCGTGTTGCGTGTCGCCAGCCTCTATCGCTCGTTGATGGGTGTGTAAACCTTTGTGTGCGGGCAGCAGCGAGGGATGGATGTTGAGCAAACGACCGGTGAACTCGCGTACGAAGTCACTGGACAGTATGCGCATAAATCCGGCCAGTACGATCCAGTTTGCGTTGACAGCATGAATGGCCACTGCAAGTCGTTCATCGTAAGACTCGCGCGATTCACCGGGAATCGGTGTGACGAGTCTCGTCGGAATACCGCGCTCGGCGGCATGCGCAAGTCCGGCTGCATCGGCTCGATTGCTGATGACGCACACCACATCGGCGTACAGGGCACCGTGACGACAGGCGTCGTCGATGGCCAGCATGTTGGAGCCGGCACCGGAGATGACGACGGCGAGTCGGCCTCGACTCATTCGATGACGACGTCGCCGTGCCCAGCTCGAACGTGTCCGATGATCGAAGCGGTTTCGCCACAGGCCCGCAGTGTCGCCAGAGCGTGTTCGGCATTGGCGGCCGCGACGATCGCCACCATGCCGATACCGCAGTTGAATGTGCGATGCATTTCGTCGTCGGCGATGTTGCCGGCGCGTTGTAGCCATTCCCAGATCGCGCCGCGTTGCCAACTGCGACGATCGAGCGTGACACCGCAGCCATCGGGCAGCACACGGGGGATGTTATCGGTCAGACCGCCGCCCGTGATGTGGGCAAAGCCGTGCACCGGTAAGGCCTTGGCCAATGCCAGCATCGCAGGCACGTAAATTCGCGTTGGGATCAATAGCTGCTCGAACAGCGAGCGACCATCGAGCTGTGTGGATGCATCGGCGCCTGCGACCTTGATCAGCTTGCGGATCAAGGAATAGCCGTTCGAGTGTGGACCCGAAGAGGCCATGCCGATCACTACATCACCAATAGCGACTTTCGATCCGTCGATGATCGCGTCTTTCTCAACAACGCCCACGCAGAAGCCTGCGAGATCGTAGTCGCCCTCGTGGTACATACCTGGCATCTCGGCCGTTTCGCCGCCGACGAGCGCGCAGCCGGCGAGTCTGCAGCCTTCGACGATGCCGGCGACGACGCGCTCGGCAACGTCGACCTCCAGCTTGCCGGTGGCATAGTAGTCGAGAAAGAAGAGCGGTTCGGCGCCTTGTACGGCAACATCGTTGACGCACATGCCGACGAGGTCGATACCAATGCCGTCGTGATGACCGGTATCGATGGCAAGTCGCAGCTTGGTGCCGACCCCATCGGTGCCCGAGACCAGCACGGGACGTTTCCACCGATCGAGCGGCAGCTCAACCAAGGCACCGAATCCGCCGATGCCGGCAAGCACTTCAGGGCGGGTTGCGCGCTTGACCAGCGGCTTGATGCGATCGACTAGCTCATCGCCGGCGTCGATGTCGACACCGGCATCGCGGTAGGTCAATCCGGTGGGTTTCGCGGGTGTGTTCATGAGCGCATGGGCTGAAAAATCTCGTGTGATATTGTACGACGTTCCGATTATGTCGTTGCGAATATCCACACCTAAACTCTGGCTACGCCAACTGTTTGGCGTTGTTTGGCTCGTCGTCGCCTCGGCGCCACTGATGGCGACACAAAAGGTCTTGGTCGGCGAGATCAGCATTCGCTCGAGCGATGAGCCAGTCAACGCGCAGGCAATGCGGGCGGCGATCGTTCGCGCCACTGGTGACCGTCGTGCCGCCGATGATCCGATCTATCAACCGTTGATCGCTGATGCCGATCGATATGTGCAGATTCGGCGTCCCGCGACGGCGACTTCACCGTCCCGAATCACTCTCGATAGCGCGGCCATCGAAAGGGCCATCGACAAGCTCGGTCGTCCGCGCTGGGTGAGCGAGCGCCCGGTGGTGCTCGGGGTCATCCTGTCGGCGCCGCGAGGGGCTGACCCGGCCCGGGTGCGTGAGGCGCTCGACATTGCCGCCGATCAGCGGGGATTGCCGCTGCGTTTGAGTTCGGCGTCGGCCGCCGGGTTGCGAGCGGACAGCGCGCCCTCGGCAGCCGCGCTGCTCGAGGCTGCGCGTCGAGCGGGTGCCGACATGGCTTTGATTGGCGAAGCGGACGGAACGGACTGGCAGTGGACCTTGGTCGATGCTAGCGCGAGCACGGTCTTCCCGGGCGATGTGACGGCCGGTGTTGAGGGCGCGGCTGATGTGCTCGCATTGGCCTCGCAATCAGTCTTGTCGCAGCCGCTGGCGGTCACTCGCTTGAAGATCATTGGGCTCGCGAGCCTTAAGGAGCATCTAGCGACTCAGCGTGCGCTCGCGGCACTGATCGGTGTCAAGCAGGTCGAGGTCATTGAGGTGGGATCGCGGGCGGCAGTGTTTGAGGTGCATTCTGCTGGTGGCGAACGTGTCTTGATCGATGCGCTCAAGGGTAATGCCAAGCTGGTGCGCGAGGGTGGTAGTCGCGATCCGTTGGTGTATCGCCACCTGCCATGAGCATGCTTCGGCCATGACCCTCTGGCGACATCTACCGAACGCGATTTGTGTCCTGCGTATTCTGTTGACGCTGCCGATCGTCGTTGCGTTGGAGCAGGGCCAATATGGTTTTGCACTCGGCCTGTTCGCGATCGCAGCCGTTTCCGATGGCGTCGATGGCTATCTTGCGAAACGATTTGGCTGGATCAGCGAGCTTGGTAAGTTCCTCGATCCGTTGGCAGACAAGATATTGCTCGTCAGTGTTTTTCTGGCCTGTGTGTGGCAAGAGCTCGTACCGGTTTGGTTGGCGGCCGCGGCGATCGCGCGCGATGTACTGATCTCGGCAGGCTCGGTCGTGTTCCGACTGTGGTTCGGTGAATTGCGTGGCAAGCCGACGTGGATTTCAAAGCTCAACACCACTCTGCAATTGTTGGTGTTGGTCGGTTCTATCATCCAGGCGGGTTGGTGGGTGATCTGGCCTGACGTCTTTGGCGCACTGATGGTGCTGACGCTGGTGACGACCATCTGGTCGGGAGCCGATTACGTCGCGCGCTTTTTCGTGCGTGCATGGGCACAGCCGGCGGTGACGGACTGATGCAGCAGTTGCCGCTCGGCGTATCTATCCAGGATCGCGCCCATTTCGCTTCTTTCCATCCCGGGCCTAACAGCATGGTCGTCGAGCGCTTGCGATCACTCGCTTATGGTGATCGCGGTGTGATCTGGTTGTGGGGCGCTAGAGGCAGTGGCCGTAGTCATCTCTTGCAAGCGACGTGCGCTGCCGCCGGCGGGCGCCGCGCTGCTTATTTGCCGCTGCGCGAATTGGGCGAGGGTGCGACGGGTTTTCTCGCCGATGTTCGGTTGCTGGATTTGCTGTGTATCGACGATATCGATTCTCTGATTGGTCGTCGTGATTTCGAACTCGCGCTGTTTTCGGCCTATCGTAGTTTGGATGAGCGCGGTGGCGGACTCATCGTGGCGGCGGATCAACCTCCCGCCGGATTGAATTGGGTGCTTGCCGACATTCGGTCGCGATTCGGGGCGGCCGAGATCTTCCAGTTGAAGCCGCTTGATGAGGAAGGCGAACGCGAGGCACTTCGTTTGCGAGCAGTGGCGCGCGGACTCGACTTGCCGGACGACACGGCGCGATATCTGTTGCGGCGTTTCCCGCGCGACATGAGCACGCTCGGTCGGCTACTGGACGAGATCGATCTGGCATCGCTCTCTGCTCAGCGACGACTCACCATCCCGTTCGTGAAATCTATCCTCGGCGAATCTTGAGCGTGCGGGCGAGAGTTGCGATGCGCTCGCCTTGCGCGCGAGCGAGTAGGCGCTCGTGTTCACTCAATTGAGTCGCTTGTCCATGAGGCGTGAAATGCGTCGCACCATAGGGCGTGCCACCGCTGCGAGTCTCTGACAGAGCGCGTTCGGAGTAGGGAATACCCGCGATCACCATGCCGTGATGCAATAGCGGTACTAGCATGGTGAGCAGAGTGCTCTCCTGGCCACCGTGCAAGCTGCTGCTGCCACCGAAGACGCCGGCAGGCTTTCCGCTCAAGGCCCCTTCCGCCCACAAGGTGCTCGTGCCATCGAGAAAGTGCTTCATCGCCGCAGACATGTTGCCGAAGCGAGTCGGGCTACCGAGTAGCAAGCCGTCACAGCGTCGCAGATCTTCGTGAGTGACCCATGGGGCGCCAGAGTCGGGCACCTGTACGACGGGGCGATCGTTTTCGGCGGAAACAGCCGGCACGCGCCTCAGCGTGGCAATGACACCGTCGACCGACTCGATGCCGCGACACAGGTGGCGGGCAAGCTCTGCCGTGGCACCGTACCGCGAGTCGAATACGACCAGGACTTCAACCGTCGTAGCTGAGTTCATTAGCGTGCCGCGCTCCGCGCCGCCTCGAGTTTCTCGATGACATCCGACAAGGGCCAGGCTTCATTTTCGCTCGCGCGCCGGTGTCGATACTCGAGTGCACCGGCATCGATACCGCGATCAGAGATCACGATACGGTGCGGGATGCCAATGAGCTCGGCATCGGCAAACTTCACGCCGGGGCGCGCATCGCGATCATCGATTAGCACCTCAAATCCACGTTGCTGCAACTGCGCATACAGTGACTCGGCAAGTTCAGCCACTTTGGGTGACTTTGCCGCATTGAGGGGCACTAGGACGACATCGAACGGTGCGATCGGTGCGGGCCACAGGATGCCCGCTGCGTCGTGATTCTGTTCGATGGCGGCTGCGACGATACGAGTGACGCCGATTCCGTAACAACCCATGAACATCACCACAGGCTTGCCGGCTTCATCTAGCACGCTCGCCTGCATCGCTTCGCTATATTTCTTACCGAGCTGAAAAATGTGGCCAACTTCGATGCCACGACGAATCCGCAGAGTACCGTTGCCACCCGGGCTTGGGTCACCGGCGACGACGTTGCGTAGGTCTGCCGCCGTGGGCTCGGGCAGATCGCGACCCCAATTGGCGCCAGTGTAGTGATGACCGCTCTCGTTAGCGCCGCAAATGAAATCCGCCGCGGCGAGCGCTGCGTGATCAGCATATAGCGGACACTTCAGTCCAATAGGGCCGAGATAGCCGGGCTCACAACCCGTCGCGGCCACGACGGCCTCGGGCGAGGCCATGCGCAGCGGATTGGCGACCCCGGGCAATTTCTGGGCCTTGATAGCGTTGAGTTCGTGATCGCCGCGCAGTGCGAGAGCGACGACACCGCCTTCGGTCGATTCGACGAGCAGCAGTTTGATGCACTGCTGCGGAGTGACCTGCAAAAATGTCGCCACTTCCTCGATGGTGCGCTTGTGGGGTGTGGCAACCTTGGTGAGGCTCACCGCAGCCGGTCGGCGTGGTACGGACGGCGCGAGCGCCGGTGCGAGTTCGAGATTCGCGGCGTAGTTGTCGGCGCCGTCCGAGACGGCGATGGCGTCTTCGCCCGAGTCGGCGAGTACCTGGAATTCTTCGGAGGCGGTACCGCCGATTGAGCCGGTGTCGGCTTTGACGGGGCGGAATTCGAGGCCCATGCGCGTGAACATGCGATTATAGGCATCGCGCATCAGGTCATAGCCTTCCTGCAGCGACTCCTGCGTCGCATGGAACGAGTACGCATCCTTCATGATGAACTCGCGACCGCGCATTACACCGAAGCGGGGGCGGATTTCGTCGCGGAACTTCAATTGGATTTGATAGAAGTTCGCAGGTAACTGCCGATAGCTCTTCAGCTCGCGACGCGCGAGGTCGGTGATGACCTCTTCGTGAGTAGGTCCGATGACGAAGTCGCGCTGGTGACGATCCTTCAGGCGCAGCAGCTCCGGACCGTATTGCTCCCAGCGCCCTGATTCCTGCCAGAGCTCCGCGGGTTGCACGGCCGGCATCAGCACTTCGAGCGCGCCGGCGCGATCCATCTCCTCACGGATGATGTTCTCGACCTTGCGCAGCGTGCGTAGACCAAAGGGGGTCCAGGTGTAGATTCCGGCGGCAAGTCGGCGGATCAGCCCCGCTCGAAGCATCAGTTGATGACTGACGACCTCGGCTTCGGAGGGAGTTTCCTTGACGGTATTGATGGGGTATCGGGACCAACGCATGGAGGGCAGGTACTCGGGTGACGATTCAGGTGCGCCATGTTACGGATGCGGAGATTGTCCCGAAAGGTTTCGACCCCTATGATGAGGCGGTTTTTATCTTCGCGGAGCTGTGGCCAGCCTTGAATTCCGACTCCACATCCACCCCACAGCCTGTACCGCCGGTTAGGCGAGGGGTTTTCCTGCTCCCCAACATCCTCACTACGGGCTGTCTCGCTTGCGGTTTTTTCGCCATTGTCTCGGCGATCCACGGTGATTTTGCGCGTGCCGGGCAGGCTATTTTCGCCGCGATGGTCTTCGACGGTCTCGATGGTCGAGTCGCCCGATGGACTCGCACAGAGAGTGTTTTCGGCAAGGAGTTCGATAGCCTTGCCGACATGGTCTCCTTCGGTGTGGCACCCGCGCTGGTCGCTTATCAGTGGGGCGTTGCGGCAATCGCCGAGTACGGCAGCGGTTGGGGGCGTTTCGGTTGGATCGCCTCGTTCTTTTATGCGGTGTGTGCCGCGCTGCGTTTGGCTCGATTCAACGCGCGTGCCTCGACGGCCGACAAACGCTACTTTGAAGGTTTGCCGAGTCCCTCTGCAGCGGGGCTCGTCGCCGCGTTCGTCTGGTTCTCCAGCGAATGGCTCGAGCCGAATCTGGCGGGTCTTGCGCTGTCGTTTGGCGTGTGTGCCATCGCAGGCGTGTTGATGATTTCGGCGATTCCGTATCAGAGCATCAAGCAGATCGATTGGAACGCGCGAGTCAAGTTTTTCTATTTCGTCATCGTGCCGCTTTCGCTGGCGCTCGTCGTGGCGAATCCGCCGCCGATGCTGCTGTTGCTATTCACTTGCTACGTATCGCTCGCGCCTTTGATGTGGGTGTGGCGGAAGTTGCGACGTTCCGTCGGAGCATGATCGACCCGCTGCGCCGCGCCGCTTACCTCGAGGCTCTCGGCATTGATCGTTGGGCGGCCCGGCAGTCCACGGCTACGGATGCTTGGAGTGAGCTCAAGCGCTGCGTCGCCGAGTGCACGCGCTGCGATCTGCATCGCTCGCGCGCGCAGACGGTATTCGGAGTGGGTGATCCGAAAGCGAAGTGGATGGTCGTCGGCGAAGCGCCCGGTGCCGAGGAAGATCGGCAAGGTGAGCCCTTCGTGGGTGCCGCCGGACAGCTGCTCAATGCGATGCTCGGCGCCATTGAGTTGCCGCGCGAGACCGTGTTCATCGCCAACATTCTCAAATGCCAGCCGCCCGAGAATCGCGATCCTCGCCCGGAGGAGATCAACGAGTGTTTGTCTTATCTGCAGCAGCAGATCGAGTAGGTGGCGCCGCGTATTCTGCTAGCGTTCGGTCGCGTGGCTGCGCAGAGTTTGCTCGGTACCGATGCAACGCTCGCGAAGCTTCGCGGCACGGTGCATCGTTTCGGTCAGCGTCAAATTCCGGTGATCGTCACTTACCATCCGGCGTACTTGTTACGGACACCGAGCGATAAGCGCAAGGCTTGGGAGGATTTGAAGTTGGCGCGACAAGTATTCGCCGAGTTGCCAGCGGAGGCCTGATGGCAAGCTTGCCACGCGAGGCTCTCCAAGCCGCGACTGATGCGCAGGTCATCATTCGACGCATGGTCGAGGTCGATGTGCCGAAGGTCGCCGAGTCCGAGCGGCTCAGCTATGCGTTCCCCTGGAGCGAGGGGATTTTCCGGGATTGCATCCGTGCCGGTTATCACTGCCGTGTCATGGAGATTGACGAGCAGTTTGCGGCCTATGCCGTGCTCAGCACCGGCGCGGGGGAGGCCCACGTCCTCAACGTCTGTGTGAGACCCGAGTACCGTTTTCGTGGCTTGGGTCGTCGCATGATGGAGCATCTGTTCGATGTGGCTCGGGCATGCGGCACTGACGATCTGTTCCTCGAAGTTCGACCGAGCAACGTGACGGCCGTTCGATTGTACGAGTCGCTGGGTTTACAGCAGGTCGGCCTGCGGCGTGGTTACTATCAGGCTGCACAAGGTCGCGAGGATGCGATCGTGATGCGGCTGTCTTTACAGGCCCGATAGGCGACAATATCGCCCATGAAACTCAGCGACGAAGTCGCGCGGCGTCGTACGTTCGCGATCATCTCCCACCCTGACGCCGGCAAGACTACGCTCACGGAAAAGTTGTTGTTGTTCGGGGGCGCTATCCAGCTTGCCGGTACCGTCAAAGGGCGCAAGGCAGCACGGCACGCCACCTCTGACTGGATGCGGCTCGAGCAGCAGCGTGGAATCTCGGTCACTTCGTCGGTGATGCAGTTTCCGTACAACGATTGCGTCGTCAATCTGCTCGACACGCCAGGACACGAAGATTTCTCGGAAGACACCTACCGCACGCTGACGGCAGTCGACTCCGCCTTGATGGTTATCGACTGCGCAAAGGGAGTCGAGGAGCGCACCATCAAGTTGATGGAGGTCTGTCGCCTACGTGACACACCGATCATGACCTTCATCAACAAGCTCGATCGCGAAGGACGAGCGCCGATTGAGTTGCTTGACGAGATCGAGAAAGTACTCGGTATCGCGACGGCGCCCATCACCTGGCCGATCGGTATGGGTCGCGAGCTCAAGGGGATCTATCACCTCATCGAAGATCGAATTTACGTTTACGAGGCTGGTGAGAAAGGACGCGTCGGCGAGAACATCGTGATCGAAGGGTTACGTAGTCCAGAGGGGCGCGAGTTGCTCGGCATGGCCGCTAGTGCCTACGACGATGAGATCGAACTGGTCAAAGGCGCAACGCAAAGCTTCGATCTCGAAGCCTATCGTGCTGGCAAGCAGACACCGGTTTTCTTCGGTTCGGCCATCTCGAATTTCGGCGTCGAAGAGTTGTTGAAGTCGTTCACGCGCGACGCGCCAGGCCCCTTAGCCCGCGAGACTCGTCAGCGCAGCGTACAGCCGCAGGAAGAAAAGTTGACGGGTTTTGTTTTCAAGATCCAAGCCAACATGGATCCGATGCACCGCGATCGCATCGCGTTCCTGCGACTCTGCTCAGGGAAATACACCAAAGGCATGAAGATGCACCATGTGCGTCTTGGCAAGGATGTTCGTGTGGCCGATGCCTTGACCTTTCTTGCCTCCGATCGCTCTGCTGCCGAAGATGCTTACGCAGGTGACATCATCGGTCTGCATAACCACGGCACGATCAACATCGGCGATTCTTTCACCGAAGGTGAGAAGCTCGGTTTCACCGGTATCCCCAACTTTGCGCCTGAAATGTTTCGGCGCGCGGTGCTCAAAGATCCACTCAAGATGAAGGCGTTATCCAAGGGTCTCGGCCAGCTGTGCGAGGAGGGCGCGACGCAGTTATTTCGCCCCCTGCGCAATAACGATCAGATCCTCGGCGCCGTTGGTCAGTTGCAGTTCGAGGTGGTGGCTTTCCGGCTGCAGGACGAATACGCCGTCCAATGTGCATTCGAGCCGATCAGCGTTCAGACGGCCCGCTGGATCCAGTGCGATGATGCCAAGAAGCTCGAGGAGTTCCGCCAGAAAGCCTACGATCACCTCGCGGTAGATCACAGCGGAGCGCTCGTATATCTTGCTCCATCGAGGGTCAATCTCGAGCTCACGATCGAGCGTTGGCCCGGTATCGTTTTCCGCGAAACGCGCGAGCAGGCACACTCGGCATGACAAGCCCGTACAAGCGCCGCGACACTGTTTCCTGGGCGCTGTACGACTGGGCCAATTCGGCGTTCGCAACGACCGTGCTCGCGGGGTTTTTCCCCGTGTTCTTCCAGCAGTTTTGGAGTACCGGGGTCGATCCCACGGTCAGCACCTCGCGATTGGGCCTTGCCAATGGCATTGCCGGGATCATCGTGGCTCTGCTTGCACCGGTGCTCGGCGCTTTGGCAGATCGAACGGCCGGCCGCAAAGCCCAACTCGTGTTGTTCAGTTCCATCGGTGTGGCTGGTACAGCCGCTCTGTCGTTCGTTGGTCAGGGCGAGTGGGGATGGGCGGCTGCCTGTTTTGTCGTCGCGGGAATTGGCTTCAACGCAGCCAACATTTTCTATGACGCGCTCTTGCTCGATGTGGCTTCTGAACGCGAGCTCGATACTGTCTCGGCTTTCGGTTACTCGTTGGGCTACCTTGGTGGTGGCCTTTTATTCGCGTTCAATGTCCTGATGACGCTCAAACCTGCCTGGTTTGGGTTGTCGGGTCCCGCCGAGGCGGTGCAGTGGTCGTTCCTGAGCGTCGCCCTTTGGTGGTTGGTGTTCACCCTGCCGCTAGCTCGTTATGTGCGTGAGCGGCCGAGCCAAGTTGCTGCCGAGCCTTTCTTTGAATCGTTGACTGCAGGTCTGCGTGAACTCGGTAACACCTTGCGGCGCATCAGGGCGCATCGAGATATTTCGCTGTTTCTATTGGCGTATTGGCTCTATATCGATGGCGTGCACACCATCTACACCATGGCGGTCGACTACGGCGTGGCCCTCGGTTTGCCAAGTTCAAGTTTGTTGGCAGCGTTGTTATTGACTCAGTTCGTTGCCTTTCCATCCGCGCTGCTGTTGGGATGGGTCGGCAATAAAATCGGTCCGAAGCGTGGAATTTTGATTTGCATCAGCGTCTATTTGGCGGCAACGCTGTATGCCTATTTTCTCGATTCAGTAGTGGAGTTTTTTGCGCTCGCGGTCGTCGTCGGTCTTGTGCAGGGCGGCGTGCAGAGTTTGTCGCGTTCGTTCTTCGGTAGGCTGGTGCCTGAGGGGAAGGGCGGTGAGTTCTTCGGCTTCTACAACATGATGGGTAAGTTCGCGAGTTTCATCGGTCCGTTGTTGATCGCGGCTGTGGCATACAGCACCGGTAATTCGCGACTGTCGATCACGTCGCTGATCGTTCTGTTTCTGATCGGAGGCTTGTTGTTGTGGCGAGTTCCCGAGGCACGTAAATCCACATGAGCAGCCGATTCCCAAAGCCACCGATCGACGTACCTCAGGTCCGAAGTTGGTGGCGTCGTCCCTTCGGCATCCTGGGTCTTTGGCTGATGGGTTGGCGTATTGAGGGTAACTTCCCGAGTCATCGTAAGTTCGTCGTCATCGTGGCACCGCACACGTCGAACTGGGATTTCGTCGTTGGGATCCTGACTTACTTCGCCTTGAGTCTCGATGCCAATTGGATGGCCAAGCACACGGCATTGAAGGGGCCGTGGGGGCCGCTTGGTCGTTATCTGGGTGCCGTAGCGGTGGATCGCAGTCAGGCCGGTAACGTGGTGCAGAGTTCGAATGCCGAGTTCGCCAAGCGCGAGAAGATGATGCTCGTCATTGCGCCCGAGGGGACTCGCAGCGCCGTTGAAGGGTGGAAGAAAGGCTATCACCACATCGCGCTCGCCGCGGGTGTGCCGATCGTGCCCGTGGCGCTCGATTTTGGTCAGCGACGCGTATTGATCGGTGAGCCGCTATTACCGCGTGATGACTACGCTGCCGATTACACGCAACTGAAGTCGTTCTTTCGTGCTGACATGGCGCGGCACCCCGAGAACTTTCGCTGACGATCAGTGCTCTGTCTGCGATGGTAGAGCGACAGGTGCCTCCCAACTCGCCGGATCGAGATGGAAGCTGTCTCGCAACAAGACATAAAGTAACGGATGCTGCTCCCGCAATTCTGTTGAACGCTCGAAGAAAAACTCCGCTGCGACCGCCAGAAACTCCGTGATGTCCTCGGCACCATAAGGGTCGAGCAGCGTCTGCTCACCACGGTCGACCGCGGAACGCAGTTCCGCTAAGCAAGACTCTAGAGCCACGCGGGCAGCACGATCGCCGCCCGGACGGGTGTGCTCGAGAAAATGTGTGAATTCGTGGATCACCACGTTGTAGCCATCTTGGCGGCGCACCGATTCGAGCACGTCTTTCCACGACAACACGATGCGATCGGACTCAATCGCTTGGCCAGATAGGGTTTGGTAGCCCTCGGTGACAACACCGGTGTCCTCATCCTCCACGGCCTCTTCGACGACGAATTCGTCCCGATGCATCGTGACACCGTGCAGATCGTCGAACGGATAGTCGTCGCTGCCCAAGGTGATGAGGCAGGCTTGCGCGCCCACCAGGACGCGCATTTCCTCGGTTACGACGAGACCGTGTGCCCCGGTGAAGGGGACGCGCTCGAGGAAGTGCTCGAGACGATCTAGCAAGGTAGCTCGTTGTTCAGCAGGAAGCCGCTGCCACATCGGCCAGTCGCGCTCGAGCAAGCTCTGCCAGCGAGCGGTCCTTGTCTCCAGTGACTCTAGAGGAGCCACGCTTCGCTTCTTGCGCAGATACCACCACGCCAGCACGATCGCGATGAGTAGCAAAATGATCAGAACGCGAGCCACGGATGGTCGACCTCGCTACTTCAGCAGAGCTCGAACGCGCTGCAACTGCGAGTCGATACTGGCGAGTGTGCGTTCGAAGTCGGCGACGCGGCCTTGTTCTTGAGTGACAACCTCGGGCGGTGCATTGCGCACGAAGTTTTCATTGGCGAGCTTGTTACGCGCCTTTTGAATTTCGTCGCGCGTCTTGACTGCGCGCTTCTCGAGACGAGCCACCTCGGCCTGCGGATCGATGAGACCTTCCATGGGCACCATCGCTCGCATATCACCGATGACGGCCAGTGCCGAGGGCGGAGCGGTCTCGCCAGCGGCAAGTTCGCGCAACGACTCGAGGCCTGCGAGACGCGCAAGGTAAGAGCTTTGCGAATCGAGACGGCGCCTATCGTCGGCACTGGCATTCTCGATCAGTACACCGAGTTTGCGAGACGGACTGATGTCCATCTCGCCGCGGATCTGGCGAATGCCGAGCACGAAAGCTTTGATCCAGGCCACATCGGCTTCGGCATCCGAGTCCGCACCGTATTGGGCTGCGTTGGGCCAACTGGCCGTCATGAGCGTGCCACCACGAGTGGCAGCCGTGCCGGCAAGCGGTGCCACACGCTGCCAGATTTCTTCCGTGATGAAAGGCATCAAGGGGTGCAGCGCGCGTAGCAGCGCTTCGAGCACCTGCACAAGCGTACGACGGACGGCGCGGCGCGCAGCTTCGCTGCTCTGCTCCGATTGCAGGATCGGTTTGGCGAGCTCTAGGTACCAGTCGCAGAACTCGTACCAAGTGAATTCGTAAAGCGCCGAAGCTGCGTAGTCGAAACGATAATCGGCAAATGCTTGATCGACTTCGCGCAGGGTGTGCCCCAAGCGAGATACGATCCAGCGATCTACGACTCCCGGTGCAATTTCGCCGGTTAACAGCTGTGGATCGAGCGGTTTGCCGGCTTCATCCTCGAGCATCAGCAGCACGAAACGCGAGGCATTCCAGAGCTTGTTGCAGAAGTTGCGATAGCCGCCAACGCGCGCGAGATCAAAGCGGATGTCGGCGCTCTGCGTCGCGAGCGAAGCAAATGTGAAACGCAGCGCGTCGGTACCGTGCGATTCGATGCCGTCTGGGAACGCCTTGCGAGTTGCCTTCTCGATGCTCGGAGCGAGCCGCGGTTGCATCAGGCCCGTCGTTCGCTTGCGAACGAGATCCTCGAGGGCGATGCCATCGACGATATCGAGTGGGTCGAGCACGTTGCCCTTCGACTTCGACATCTTCTGGCCCTCGGAGTCGCGTACGAGTCCGTGCACATACACCTCTCGGAACGGCACATCGCCCATGAACTTCATGCCCATCATGATCATCCGGGCGACCCAGAAGAAAATGATGTCGAAGCCCGTGACGAGCACCGAGGTGGGGTAGAAGCGCTGCAATTCGCTGGTCGACTGAGGCCAGCCGAGCGTGGAGAACGGCCAGAGGGCAGAGGAGAACCAGGTGTCTAGAACGTCGTCGTCCTGCTTGAGGGTAACGCTAGCGGCGATTGAGTGTTTGGCACGGACTTCCGCTTCTGAGCGACCGACATAGATGCGTCCCTGATCGTCGTACCAAGCGGGGATGCGGTGACCCCACCACAGCTGGCGACTGATGCACCAATCTTTGATATTGCGCATCCATTCGAAATAGGTGCGCGACCAGTTTTCAGGTACGAACTTGATCTTTCCGGAGGTCACGGCTTCGACAGCAGGCTCGGCGAGCGGCGCGATTTTGACGTACCACTGGTCCGTCAGATACGGCTCGATCACCGACCCTGAGCGATCGCCCCGCGGCACCATCAACTTGTGCTTGTCGATGCGCTCGAGCAGCCCTTGCTCGGAGAGTTTTTCGATGATGCGTGCGCGCGCCTCGAAACGATCGAGACCTTGCAGTTCGGCAGGCGCGTTTTCGTTGATCTTCGCGTCGGGGGTGAAGACGTTGATGACCGCAAGCTGGTGACGCAGGCCGACTTCGTTATCGTTGAAATCGTGTGCCGGGGTGATCTTCACACACCCAGATCCGAATTCGGGATCGACATAGGTATCGCCGATGATCGGAATCGTCCTGTCGGTCAACGGCAACCGCAGCTGCTGGCCGATGAGATGCCGATAGCGCTCATCATCCGGATGCACCGCGACGGCGGTGTCGCCGAGCATGGTCTCCGGACGTGTCGTTGCCACGACTAGATGACCGCTGCCATCGACTAGCGGGTAGCGCAGATGCCATAGCGACCCGTCTTCTTCGCTGCTTAGTACTTCAAGATCCGAGACGGCCGTTTGTAGCACCGGATCCCAGTTCACGAGTCGTTTGCCGCGGTAGATGAGTCCTTCTTCGTAGAGGCGTACGAAGACTTCGGTTACGGTCTGCGAGAGGCCCTCATCCATCGTGAAGCGATCGCGCGACCAGTCAACCGAAGCGCCGAGGCGACGCATCTGCCTCGCAATCGTGCCGCCGGACTCACCTTTCCATTTCCAGACACGTTCGATGAAGGCATCTCGGCCTAGTGCGGCGCGGCTTGACCCTTCTCCCTCGAGCTGGCGCTCGACCACCATCTGAGTGGCGATACCTGCGTGGTCGGTGCCCGGCTGCCATAACGTCGCCTCGCCACGCATACGGTGGTAGCGGGTGAGGGCGTCCATGATGGTGTCTTGGAACGCGTGCCCCATGTGCAGCGTGCCCGTGACGTTGGGCGGAGGAATCACGATGCAGTAGCCAGCGCCGTCGCCCGTAGGGGCGAACAGGCCCGACGATTCCCAGCGCTCGTAAATGCGCCGTTCGATGTCGAGCGGTGAGTAGGACTTGTCCATCGTGAACGATTAGCGGCTGGCGCGTCGCAACAGGAAGTCCGACAGCAGAGCGACCGGTCGACCGGTGCTGCCCTTCGCTGCACCGCCGACATACGTCGAGCCTGCAATATCCATGTGGGCCCAGCGCAGACCTTCAGTGAACTTGCCGAGGAAGGCGGCCGCGGTGATCGCACCGCCATCGCGCCCCGCCACGTTGGCCATATCGGCAAAGTTGCTCCGCAGCTGCTCGCCATATTCGTCGGTGAGTGGCATCTGCCACGCGCGATCATCAGCGCGTACGCCGGATTCGACCAATTCCGCAGCGAGCTTGTCGTCGTTGGTCATCACGCCCGTGTGGTGATGGCCGAGCGCAATGACGCAGGCACCGGTGAGCGTTGCGATATCGATGACCGCTTGCGGTTTGTATCGACGCGAATAGTGCAGGGCATCACAGAGGATCAAGCGACCTTCCGCATCGGTGTTGAGAATTTCCACCGTGAGACCCGCCGCGCTCGTGACGATATCACCCGGCTTGATCGCTCGGCCGCTCGGCATGTTCTCGCAGGTCGGCACCAAGCCGACGACGTTCAGATTGAGGCCAAGTTCGGCCACCACCGACATCATGCCGATGACCGTTGCGGCGCCCGACATGTCGAACTTCATTTCGTCCATCGCGCCCGGATCTTTGAGTGAGATGCCGCCGGTATCGAAGGTGATGCCCTTTCCAACCAGCACAACCGGCGCGCGTGCCGCGCGCGGAGCTTTGTACTCGACCACGATGAACTTGGGCGGTTCGTCGCTGCCGCGGGTGACGGCAAGGAAGCAGCCCATCTTTTCGGCGCGAATTTCGGCCTCATCGAGCACGCGAACTTTGATTCGGTCGTGACGCGCCGCTAACGCCAATGCCTGCTCGGCGAGATAGGTCGGGGTACAGACGTTACCCGGCAAATTGGCGAGATCGCGCATCAGTTTGGAACCGTTAGCCGATGCGAGGCCGTGCACGATGCCACGTCTTGCGGCGGCTGCCGAAGTGGGACGAACCCCAGCGAACTTGATGGCTTCGAGTGCGGGCGGAGGCGCTTTTTTGCCGGATTTCAGATCGTTGACGCGATACAGCGCTGCACTGGCGGCTTCTACGGCAGAGCGCGTGTAGAGGTAGTCGTCGAGATCGCGGGTGGCGGGGCGGGTCAGCGCGATCGCCGCAGAACGCACCCGCGTTTTCGCCAATGCTGCTACCGAGCTCGTGAGTGCCTTGCGCCAATGGCGGCGTGAGACTTCCAGTTTGCCCTGGCCCACCAACAACACACGCGAACACTTGAGACCGCGAAATGCCGGCAGCAGCAACGTCTCGCCGAGCCGTCCGGTGAAATCACCGTGCGCCAGGAAGCGCATCAGAGCGCCGCCACTCTTGCGATCAACTGCGACGCCAAGCGGCGAGAGCGCACCGGAGTCGTGTACGCCGACGACTAGACAGTCGACGGTGGTTTGGGCGGGGTTGCTGGTGAGGATGTCGAACTTCATCGTGAGGTCTCCAAGTCCGGTACGGGTGGGTGCAGCCGTGCACCACGAACCCTTGCAAGTGACGTAACATTCTAGCGTTTTTCTGCGGGGCCTGATCGTGATCCCGACGCTATCGCGTTACATTCTTCGAGAGACTGTCGGCAGTTGGCTGGCGGTGACGGCCGTGCTGACGGTCATCCTGCTCACCAACCAACTTGGGACGGTACTGGCTCGTGCGGCCGAGCAGGGCTTTCCGCCGCAGGTCGTCCTCACGCTCGTCGCACTCGGCACGGCTCAGAACATCGCCGTGTTGTTGCCGATCGGTCTGCTCCTCGGTGTGATGCTCGCGCTCGGCCGTCTGTACCACGACAGCGAAATGACGGCGATGCAGGCGTGCGGCGTTGGGGGGCGGCACACTTGGTTGCCCGTGCTGTTGATCGCGATGATCTGTGCCGTCGCAGTCGGTGTTTTGACCTCGCTCGTCGCGCCAATGGCCGTCGCAAAGACTCAGCAAGTTCGCAGTGAAGCGTTGCGTGATGGAGAGTTTTCCCCAATCACCGCTGGGCGTTTCCGCAGCTTCGGTGGTGGCTCGATCGTGCTTTACGCCGAGACGCTCGACCCGAGCGGCGTGCTCGGCAATGTTTTCATCCAGCGCGATAGCGACGGTCGTCAGGAGATCGTGCTGGCGGATCGGGGCCAGCACACCGTGTCATCAGACGGTCGTTTGCATTTGCTGACCCTCTATTCGGGCGAGCGTATCGAGGGTGTACCCGGTTCGGCCGAGCTGCGGCGTGTCCGCTTCGAGCAAAGCATTATCCCGGTCAAAGTTCCCGACGCCTTGTTAGCGCCGCCCCGGCTCGAAGCGCAACCGACAACACAGTTGATGGCTTCGAGTGATCTGGCGGCGATCGCCGAGTGGCAATGGCGTATTGCCGCGCCGGTGATGGTGTTGGTCTTGGCGATGCTCGCGGTTCCACTGGCTCGGCTGCGGCCGCGGCAGGGTCGATACGCGCGGATCTGGCTTGGCGTCGTCCTTTATTTTGTTTACTTCAGCCTCATCTCAGCGGCTCGCGTCTGGATCGAGAAGGGTGTGATTCCGGCCTCATTCGGTCTTTGGTGGGTCCATCTGCTCGTGGTGGGTGCGACGGTTCTGGTGTTGCTATCGCCGCGGTGGCTCGCACGCTGGCGCCACCGAGGTTTGCCGGAATGAGACCTGTGCTCGGAGTGCTCGACCAGTACGTCATGCGGGCGGTGCTTTCGGGCGTCGCGATGGTCGCAGCCGTCTTGGCCTCGCTCGGCGCCCTGTTCCTCGTGATCGGTCAGCAGAACGACATCGGGGTCGGTAACTACACGGCGACGAGTGCCGCAGTCTTTGTACTACTGAGTCTGCCGCAGCAGATATGGGATCTGTTGCCGATCAGCGCACTGATCGGCGCATTACTCGGCCTTGGCAATCTCGCCCGTGGCAGTGAGCTGACGGTGATGCGGGCGGCCGGTTGGTCCGTCTGGCGCGTCTCACGAGGTGTTGTGGCGGCCGGCGTGATTTTGTTGGTCATCGCCGTGGTATTGGGCGAGTGGCTTGCACCGCCGATGCAGCAGTTGGCGAAGCAGCAGAAGACGCTGCTGAAGATGGCTGGGCAGGGCGGAGGAACGCTCGGTGCGACCTGGGTGCGTGACGGTCAGTTGCTCGTGAGTGTCGAGCGTCGTGGTGGCGGTGATGGTTACGGCGGCGTTGCGTTGTTCGAGTTGGACGAACGGAATCGACTGCGCTCGATGGCGCAGGCAACATCAATCAAGTTCGATGCAGAGGGCCGTTGGCTGCTCGGTCAGTACGCCGAAACGACGCTGTTGAGCGATGCCCGAGTGACGGCGCGGCGCAGTATTACAGAGCCGTTCTTGTCGAGCCTCAGCGCCGATTTCTTTGGCGATGCAGCCGGTTCGCCTGATCAGATGTCGACGCTGTCGGTATGGCGTGTCGTGATGCATCTGCGGTCCAACGGTCTCGATGATCGTGAGCCCCTATTCGCATTTTGGTCGCGGATTGCTCGGACGATCGCGATCTTCTTTGCGCTGATGTTGGCACTGCCGTTCGTCTTCGGATCGCTGCGTGACTCGGGTTCCGGCGCGAGGGTGGCGATGGGCTTCGTACTGGGTATCGGATTTTTCTCCCTGCAGCGCACGCTTGAGAGTGGCGCGATCGTGTTCGGGGGGCCGCCGGCGCTGCTCGCGTGGACGCCGACTTTGCTGCTAGCCGCTGCGGCGTTGCTATTGATCATGAGGACACGTTGATCGCCATGACCGAAGATGCCATCGCCAACGAGCCGATTCCGCCGCCACTCGTCAAACGCACCACCTTGATCGTGCGCAGCATCGAGCGATCTATCGAGTTTTATCGAGATGTGCTTGGAATGTCCCTTTGGTATGACGACGAAATCACACTATCGGGCGTGGGTCTTGCGGCCGGTTCCAAAGGCGATCGCACTCGACTGGTGATCATGCAAGGGCCCGATCCGGTGCTGGGCATGATCGGGTTGCTGGAGTTCGTCGCACCGCGAATGGTGGAGCCCGTCCGACGCGAGCGTCTCGGCATTGGCGATATTGTGTTCGTGATGCAAGGTCGCGATGTACACGGTGTGCATTCGCGTGCGCGCGAACGCGGGTTCAAGATCCATGCGGCGCCACACGAGTTCAGCGTCAAGGGTGCGAGTGGCCAAAAATTACAGATGACGTCCCTCAGCCTATGGGATCCCGATGACTACTTCATCGAATACAACCAGCGGCAGGAGGCTGTATGAGTTCGAGTGATGACAAAGTACTTGTTTGGGACTGGCCGGTACGAGTCATGCACTGGGGTCTCGTCGTGGCGGTATTCGGTGCGTGGCTGACTCGTGAGTTGGAGGGCGATTGGTTCGCGTGGCATGTTCGCTGTGGCTATGCCGTGATCGTCATCGCGGTCGTTCGTCTGGTTTGGGGCGTCGTCGGCACGCGGTATGCGCGGTTCGTCAATTTTGTGCGTGGACCGAAGGCGGTTTTGGCTGATCTGCGGGCCTTGTCGAAACGCGATGCTGATGGGTCGGTCGGACATACGCCGGCAGGCGCTTGGATGATCGTTGCGTTACTCGGCATGTTGCTCGCCCAAGGTCTTACAGGGCTGTTCTCCAACGATCAGGTCTATCAGACTGGGCCACTGTTCGGTTACGTCACGGGAGAGATGAGTGACCGGTTGACCACGTTGCACAAGCAAATTTTCGACGTTCTGTGGATTGCCATTCTGATTCACGTATTGGCAGCTTTCTTTTATCTCTTCGTCAAGCGGCGCAACTTGATCGTGCCGATGTTCTCGGGGAAGAAATCGCACAACGATGTCCCGGCGGGCGAGGAAATCCACGCATCGCGTGGTGTCGTTGCCATCGCGATTGCTGTCGTCGTCATCGCGGCACTCGTCGTGCTGATACAGACTGCGCCTGAGGCTTTCCTGTTCGGCTTTTGATTTAACGCGGAGCGCCTGGATGACTTTCCGGTCGTGTTTCGGCGAAGGCGGTTATCGAGGACAAGTACGCGCCGATGCCGACCAAGGTCGGAAAATCATCGAGCGGGCAGCCAAAGCGTTTCGCGTTGTAGAGTTGCGGCACGAGACACACGTCCGCCAGCGTCAGTGACTCACCGTGTAAATGTCGCGTCGATCCCTGTCGCCGGGCGCGTTCCTCGAGGGCGATGAAACCTTCTCGCATCCAATGACACAGCCAGTCGCTCACCCGAGCGTCATCGGCCTGCCAGTGTTCGCGCAGATAGCGAGTGACCCGCAGGTTGTTGAGCGGATGGATATCGCAAGCGATGGTCTGTACGAGTGAACGCACCTCGGCACGTGCGCGCGGCGCGGAGGGTAGGAGCGCGGGTGTCGGAAAGCGCTCCTCCAAGTATTCGAGAATCGCCACCGATTGTGCGACCGTCCATCCGTCGGCTTCCTGCCAAGATGGGACAAGGCCCTGTGGGTTGAGCGTTAGATAGTCGCGGTCACGCTGCTCGTTGCGCGTGAGGTCGTGGCTATGCGATTCCCAGACAATCCCTTTGACGGCGAGCGCAATTCGCACACGCCACGAAGCAGAGCTGCGCCAATAGTCGTGCAAGATAGTCATGCGAGATACTGAGTCACTTCAGCGGATCTCGAGCTGGATCGAGCCGAGACCGCTGATGCCCGCCTCGAGTCGATCGCCATGAACGACAGGTGCCACGCCAGCGGGTGTACCGGTGTAGATCAGATCGCCTTGGCGCAGTTCAAACAGACTCGACAGCTCCGCGATAATCTCTGCGTTGTTCCAGATTAAATCGGCCAGATCGCCTCGCTGGCGCAACTCACCGTTGACGCTCAGCCAGATCTCGCCGCTACTCAGTTCACCAACGGTGCTGCGTGGGTGGATCGGTCCGAGAGTCGCCGAGGAATCGAAGGCTTTGCCCGTATCCCAGGGCCGGCCAGTTTTCTTCGCGTCGTTCTGCAAGTCGCGACGCGTCCAGTCGATGCCGATCGCATAGCCATAGATGCACTCGACTGCAGCTTCGAGCGTCAGGTTTTTGCCGCCGCGATGCAGCGCCAGAACGAGCTCGACCTCGTGATGGAAGTTATGGGTGCGCGGTGGATACGGCACGGGTAGCTCATCGGCAATGACGGCATCGGCAGGCTTGCAGAAGAAAAAGGGCGGCTCGCGGGTCGGGTCCGAGCCCATTTCCTTGGCGTGCTCCGCGTAATTCCGACCTACGCAATAAATGCGATGCACCGGGAAGCGCAGGTTCGAGGCACTGATGCGTGCGGTGACGGGTGCGGCGGGCTCGAAGGCGAATGAGTTCGACATGGGGTCCCACGGTTGCTGCTTATAATCCTCCCATGAGCATACCGCTGCGCGAATTGCAGTTCGACCTTTTCGAGGTATTGGGCCTGGCAGGCTCGCCCTCGACTCGCGATGTTTTCCAAGCGGTGCTCGAAGCCGCCGCGAGATTGGCGGACGAACAGTTTGCACCGCATGCCGCGCTCGCAGATCGACACGAGCCGTATGTGGAGCAGGGCCGTGTGGTGTTGCCAGTAGAGCTGTCGAGTGCGATGCGATCGCTCGCGGATGGCGGCTTTCTGGCGACCTCTTTCGCCGAGGAGCACGGCGGCCTTGGTTTGCCGTTCACACTTTCGCAAGCCTGCGGCAGTCTGTTCGCCGCCGCCAACGTTGGCTTCCATAGTTATGCCATGTTGACCCAAGGCGCAGCTAACCTGCTCGCGCATTTCGGCAGCGAAGTTCAGCGTCGTCGTTGGATTGCACGCATGTTGGATGGGCGAGTCTACGGCACCATGTGTTTGTCGGAGCCGCAGGCAGGATCGTCTCTTGCGGATATCACCACGATGGCAAGCCCACGATCAGATGGGCGTTACAGTCTGCGTGGGCGAAAGATGTGGATCTCCGGTGGCGAACATGAGCTCGGCGAAAATATCGTTCACCTGGTGCTTGCACGCACGCCCGATGCGCCGCCCGGCGTGAAGGGTATCTCCTTGTTTCTCGTGCCCCGTTATCGTGAAGAAGAGGATGACCGCATATCAAACGGCGTGAGTCTCATCGGTCTGAATCACAAGATGGGCTGGCGCGCGCACGTCAACACCGCTTTAGCTTTCGGTGACGGCGAGGAATGTATCGGCGAATTGGTCGGTACATTGCATCAAGGGCTTGCGTACATGTTCCTGATGATGAACGAAGCGCGTGTTTCGGTCGGTCTGTCTGCCGCCGCGATAGGATTCGCCGGTTACAGCTACGCACTGCAGTACGCGCGTGAGCGTCGACAGGGGCGCTCCCTCGTCAATCGAGATCCGCGCTCGGCGCAGGTCGCTCTCATCGAGCATCCCGACGTTCGACGTATGCTGCTATCACAAAAGGCTTGGGTCGAGGGTGCGCTCGATCTGTTGCTCTACTGTGCGAATCTCGTCGATGTTGCGCGCTCCTCAGATGAGGCGGCAGCGCGAGACGAGGCCGCGATGTTGCTCGATTTATTGACGCCGATTGCCAAGAGTTGGCCGGCCGAGTTTGGGCTCGAAGCGAACAAACTCGCCATTCAGGTCGCAGGCGGCGCCGGCTACACGCGCGATCTGCCGCTGGAGCGTCTCTATCGCGACAATCGACTAAACCATATTCACGAGGGTGCTTGGGGTATTCATGGGCTCGATCTGCTCGGTCGCAAGGTGTCGTTACACGGTGGCGCCGCGTTCGATCTCTGGTGTCGAATGGTTGCACGAACGATCGACTTGAGTCTGCCGATGGAGGAGTTGCGTGAGAGCGCAACACTTTTGCGTGAACTGACGAGTCTCGCGAGCGAGACCACAAAACGTGTCATGGAACGCCAACTCGCGGGCGATGCCGAGCGTGCGCTGACCAATGCCACGATTTATCTCGATGCAATCGGGACGATCACGGTCGGTTGGCGTTGGCTCGAGAGGGCACGTATTGCGATCACCCATCTGCGCAACGAGTCGCTGAGTTCAGACGAGCAGCAGTTCCTGCAGGGTAAGTTATTCGCAGCGCGGCATTTCTTTGCGCAAGACATACCGCGCGCCCGGGCCCAACTCGGCATCGTCGCGAGTTTCGACGATGCCGTGTTGAGGTTGCCCGAGGCGGGGTTCTGATTCGATCAGCGCTTGCGCTGCTGTAGCTCTTTCAGCAGGTGATCGGCCTTATAAACTTTCGTCAGTGCTTCCCGCATGATCGCCGGGTGCACGGCCGTCGAGCGGTTCTTCTCGGTGTCGAACCAGTAGGAGCCTGAGATCGAGTGGATGTTGCCATCGAACATGAGGCCAACCACTTCACCCTTGGCGTTGAGCAACGGGCTGCCCGAGTTACCGCCGACGATGTCGTTGTTGCCCGATGCATTGAAGCGAGTCGATAAATCTAGCTGATCCTTGACTGCCAACCAACTGGCCGGAATCGCGAACGGGGCCTCACCGGTCGCGCGTTCGAACAGCGTGGCTAGCGTGGTGTAGGGCGGCACGATCTTGCCCGGCTCTTCCCAGCCTTGCACCGTGCCGAAGTTCAGGCGCAAGGTGAAGGTAGCGTCCGGGTAAACATTGGTTCCATAAATCGCAAAGCGCGCTTTGGCGATCTTGGTTTCCGCGACGCTCACCGGCGCCTCGACCTCATCCTCGTATCGCTTACGGATTTGACGCGAACGATCGTCGATCTGCCGAGCGAGCACGATCATCGGATCGGTCGATGCTGCCACCGCCGATGCGCCGCCACTCCACAGGGCGAGTCGCACTGCAGGGTCGGCTAGCGTCGAGCCCTCGATTAGCTTGTTTGCCAAAGTGTCCGGTGAATCAGCGCGCAGTAATTGGCGGACCGTTGCATCGTCCGGACCCAGCCATTCACGCATGCGTTCGAGACTGAACGAGAGCGTCAGTCGCTCGAGCTCTGGGTATACCGGTACCGGTGCTTTCAGTTGTTGCTCGATGCGCGGCAGAGCGGCATCCGTAAACTCTCGCAGGCGCTCGCCGTTTGGCTTCTCGCGCTCAGCCGTCGCACGAACCAGTGTGCGAGCGTAACGGAACAAGCGGCTGTTGAAGCCGGCGGCACCCTCGAGGAAGGTCAGCTCATTGGTTAGTCCGCGCGCTACG
>Ga0315903_10002313_pt1 | contig 28179 bp, 36 predicted proteins | sample LakEriMetagenome_7_FD_203524 | JGI IMG/M metagenome (GOLD analysis project Ga0315903, IMG submission 203524) | Freshwater fungal communities from buoy surface, Lake Erie, Ohio, United States - Buoy 2 MA119 | ecosystem: Environmental > Aquatic > Freshwater > Lake | place: USA: Lake Erie, Ohio... | reverse complement strand
TACGCAAAGCAGCAGAGATGGCGTTAGAGGCTCTGGCATGGGGGCAAGTGGATGATGCGAAAGAAGCGTTACACCAAGCCCTAGCACAGCCGGATTTAGCCAAGGTTGGCGAGGTTGGGGTATGGGGTCATAAGCGTGAATGGGTTGGGCTGACCAGCGATGAAACTTGGGAAATTTTTACTCATTACGATCCATTGCAATATTCAGCGTTTTCCCGCGCCATCGAAGCCAAACTGAAAGAAAAGAACGCATGACCGACTTTGACACCTTCTGGAAAGCCTACCCAAAGCGGGTCGCCAAGGGCGATGCAAGAAAGGCATGGACGCAGACCCAGAACATCCGACCGGCTCTGCCTGACCTCCTTGCGTCAATCGAAGCCCAGGCAAAAAGCGACCAATGGCGAAAGAACGATGGGCAATTCATCCCCTATCCTGCGACTTGGTTGCGCGGGGAGCGGTGGGACGATGAACTAAAAGTGACCCTGCCTGGGGTTGTTGACGGCAAGGAATGGCATGAGACATGGCCAGGGATTGTTGCCAAGGGCAAAGAACTCGGCATTCTGGAGTCCCAATTTATCCACCCGCAAGACTTTAAGGCGGCGGTGATGAGAGCCGCGATGAGGGCTGCATGAATGAGTTGGCTCTTTTCGCAGGCGCTGGTGGAGGAATACTTGGGGGACATCTCCTTGGATGGAGAACAGTCTGTGCAGTTGAGTGGGAACCCTACCCAGCAAGCGTATTGTGCGCCCGACAAAATGACGGATTTCTCCCCCCTTTCCCGATTTGGGATGATGTTCAAACCTTTGACGGAAGGCCGTGGCGAGGAATTGTTGATGTCGTATCTGGCGGGTTTCCATGCCAAGACATCTCCGCAGCAGGAAAGGGAGCAGGAATTGACGGAGAACGGTCAGGAATGTGGCGAGAAATGGCAAGGATCATTCACGAAGTACGACCCCGATTCGTCCTTGTGGAGAACTCACCAATGCTCACTTCTAGGGGACTTGGAACCGTTCTCGGAGACTTGGCCTCGATGGGGTTTGATGCGAAATGGGGAGTGCTGGGAGCAGCAGATGTCGGGGCTCCGCACCAGCGAGACAGAATTTGGATTAAAGCAAACTTCTCCCCCCCCCCCTCCGCTGGACAACGCCAACAGCACACATGAGCAAAGAGACCAACGCACCAAGCGAACATATGAGAAACACCCCAACATTGACGGCTCAAGTGAATTGGCCCACGCCCAGGACGAAAGGAATGTGCGGGGGAACGGGAAGTTGGGAATTGCTCAAGAAAAACACGACTATCGAAGAAGCCAGGCAGATGGGGGCGGGAAATGGTGGGAAGTTGAACCCGATGTGGGTCGAGTGGCTGATGGGGTGGCCTCTCGGTTGGACAGACTTGAAGCCATTGGAAATGGACAAGTTCCAGAAGTGGCTAGACGAGCATGGGAAGTTTTAGGTGGATTGTGACTATTGCAAAGATGATTGCGGAATCTTTGACCTTCATTGCGCGGATTGCAGGCAAAGGATTGTCATGCGCCAGCCTTGCAAAATCATGCGCAAAGACTTGGCTGCGGAGGTTGAGCGGCAATTCGGTCTGGTGGAGGATTACACGCGGGAGCCGCATTGCGGCTGCGATAAGGTTTGCAAAAAGAAGCAGAGGATCAAAAAGAACTATGAATAACCGGCTCAACGCAAGAGAGCGGCGGCATCTGCTGGCGGTCAAAGAGATGCCCTGCGGGGTCTGCGGCGCGGCTGGACCCTCGGATGCCCACCATATCGAGCAGGGGCTCCAGTTCACTTGCATCCCCCTCTGCAAGGATTGTCACCAAGGCAGTCACAACGGAATCCATGGCCGCAGGGCTATTTGGAATGTCACCAAAAAAACAGAACTGAGCGTCTTGAATGACACAATCGAAAAACTCACCCGATAAGGTGATTCTCCCGTGGCCCCCTCGAACCCTCTCCCCAAACGCAAGGGAGCATTGGGGGGCGGTGGCCAACGCTAAGAAGAAATACCGGCTTGCGGCTTATATGCTTGCCAAACAATCCAAATGGGAGTTTCCTGCCGATGGCGCGATCCACTTGGACATTGAGTTCATCCCACCCAACCGGAGGGCGCACGACCTCGATAACTGCCTCGCGGCGATAAAGGCGGGGCTGGATGGTCTTGCGGACGGCTGGGGGGTCAACGACAAGCGGTTCACCCTTACCATTCGGAAGGCTGATCGGGTTGGCGGCATGGTAAAAATCAGCAGGGGGGCGGTGACTTGAATACAAAGAAGATTCGGTCGATGAACACACCCGCCTCCCGATCAACAGTTTACAATCGGCGCATGAAGCGCAGATCAAAACTATCCCAAGACATCCTCGACCTTCTGGCGAGGGAGCCCAACATCACCTCGGCGCAGATTGCGGCGCACCTAAAAGCGAAGCCGCACTCGCTCAAAGCGGTCCTGTGGAAATTAGTAAACAGAGATTGCAAGGTGGTTGCGGACAAGTCTGCAAACAATCTCAGGAAGGGGCCAAAAATCATCAATGTCTATTGCCTCGCCCCCTCCGATGCGTCACAATAATGGTATGAGAGACATTGAGGCTTTTTCGCTTGCGCTGCTGAACTCTGCGACCTGTGCGCACCTTCAGCATTGGCAGACGAAGAACTATGCAACCCATAAGGCGCTTGCGAAATACTATGAGGCCATCCCCGACTTGGTGGACCGCCTGGTTGAGTCGTACATGGGGCGCTACGGCCCGCTCAATGAATTCGATGAAGAATTTGAGATTGAGAAAGAGCCGACCAAGTATTTCAAGGCGCTCCAGAAGTATGTGGATGCGAACCGCAAGCACCTTCCAGATGACTCGGAACTCCAAAATACTGTTGACGAAATCCTCGACCTGATTAACTCCACGCTCTACAAACTGCAAAACCTCTCCTGAAAGGAATCAAAATGGCTAACTCCTTCAAAGTGCCTTCCCATTGCAACGACAAGTCTGGCCGCAAAGAGCCGGTCAAGAACGCCGTTGAGCAGGCTGGCAAGAACAAGCCCATGGGCGAAAAGATGACCATGAAGGGTCGCGACACCAACATGGGAACCAACAATTCTGGCGAGATTTACCAAAAGTGAATTGCGGCAATTGCCGGTTTTATCAGGGAACCCAATTCGGGCATTGCAGGCGGTTTCCTGAGACAGTAACGAAACAGGCTGGAATGTGGTGCGGCGAACACCAATTGGTCGAGCCGCTTCCAGAGCCCCTACTGGAAACCATACCGCAACCAGCACCAGAAGCGCCTAAAAAGCGCGGGAGAAGGCCAAAAGATGACTCTGCGACCTCTGCGTGACCGAATCGTTGTCAGACCCATTGAGCGGGTCAAGAGCAATGTTCTCCATGTAGTGATGGATGAACTGCCCAACACCGGCGAGGTGCTGGCGGTCGGCCCAGGCGAGATTGACAAGAAAGGTCGCCTGATTCCAAATCCGATGGAAATTGGTCAACGGATCAGATTTGGGACTGCGGAGGAATATCTCTCCTATCCAAGAATGGAAGTGGACGGCGAAGAACTCATCGTGATGTCGTGGAAGGATGTCTGCTTCATCGAGGATTCAAATGGCAAAAACCACTAACAAGCCCATTGCGAAGACCACGACCGGCAAGGGCAAGAACTACAACCCCACCGAAAAGGGTGCGGGAATGACCGCCAAGGGGCGGGCGGAATACAACGCAAAGAACAATGCAAACCTCAAACCCCCTGCACCAAACCCCAAGACCAAGGCAGATGCGGGCCGCAAAGCCTCATTCTGTGCGCGGATGAGCGGGATGCCAGGGCCGATGAAGGACGAGAAGGGAAGACCGACTCGGAAGGCAGCATCTCTTAAAAACTGGAACTGTTAACAACGAAAGGAAACATCATGGCTAACTCAATCTCCACCGGCGTTGCTTACGCTGATCCCGCCGTCACCCTGGTTCAATTTCAGGCTTACACCGTGGCCACCGTCCCCTCGGCGGCGAATGCTGGTCAAATGATCTATGTTTCCAACGGTGCGGCTGGAAACCCTGTGATGGCGTTCTCCAACGGGACCAACTGGCTCCGCGTGGACACCCTTGCGGCGATTTCGTAATGGCAAAGGCTGGGCTTTACGCAAACATTCACGCAAAGCGTGAGCGGATCGAGGCCCAGAAAGCCTCTGGTGCGAAGAAGGTCGAGCGGATGAGAACGCCTGGAAGCAAGGGCGCTCCCACCGCCAAAGCCTTTGCGGAATCAGCGAAGACCGCCAAGAAGAAGTAAATGCCTCTGATCAAAGACATCGGCAAGAAAGCCTTTGCGAAGAATGTGAAGGCTGAGATTGCGGCTGGCAAGCCACCCAAGCAGGCCGTGGCTATTGCCTATTCGGTCAAGCGGGAAGCCGCGAAGAAGAAAAAGGGCAAGTAAATGGCCGAGATGCGGGCCAGTCCGGTTGTTAACCCGCGACTCAAGCGAATTGCGGAGGTTCTTGCTGACCTCCAAGGCCCGATGGGCCAAATCATCCCTTTTACCGATGTAAACCCATTCAAAGTTCTGATGCCCAAAGCATCAACCTTTGAAAACCTCGCTTATGGCAACTCGCCTTTGGCAATGCCAACAGGGGTGACGAACCGCCGCCTGCCTATCGTTAAAACCGGCAGGGAAGGTGAACTGACCGACATTGCGGATGTGGCGTTGATGGCAACGGGTGTGCGGCCAGCCTTACGAGGCGCAAAAGTGGTTGCGGACGAGGCTGGCGATGCGATGGTGCAATTTATTACCGGCAACCCCAAGGCAACCTCTATGGGGGTTTTGGACGAAGCGGGGTCAATGGTTCCGTTGAGCCGCATTTTTGTCGGTCAGAAATCGACCAAAATTAAACCCGAACAAGTGGCGGCTGCCGAGGAATTAGAAAAAAGGGGCGCTGGCCCAGAGAGAATTTGGCGGGAAACGCAATTGGCTCGGTTGCCAGCCGGTCGGGAATGGGTTACTGAAATACCAGATGACATGGCTAGACTGGATTTTGAAGGTCTACCGCCTGCTCGGGAAAGGTTCGACATTGCGAATGCGTGGTTGCAACGCAACAACTACATTCCAGACGAAAAAAAGGGCGTTTGGGGGGTTGGATCAAGTAGCGACTTGGTTCCTCAAGAAGCGCAAGACAAAGCCCTCGCATTTGCGGATGACATCATTGCAAGCGGTGGGCATCTAGAGCCAAGACCTCTTGAGCGGTATTTTCAGCATCAGGCATTGCGGGAAGCCTACCCTGGTGTTACGGGGTCGCCTGGATTGATGGGAAGTTTGGACATTGCCAGGGAACCGACCGGCGCTCGCCATCGGGGGACATATAGTCAAAACCGTCAATTGGTCACGACTGGCGGTGGAAATATGATTGGGGGCGATGATGTAAACGAAGCCGCCAAATCAACCATGATCCATGAACTTCAACACGCAGTTCAAAGTCTTGAAGGACATGGTCGGGGTGGAAACCCTGAAGACGCAGCAAAACAACTGTATTTTGCGGAAAGAAACGATCCGATCCTCAAAGCCAATAAAGGCGCTTACGAAGACTTCAAACGAAGCCTTGGAGACCTTGGTCTTGCCTCAAAAGCCCAATATATGCACAAATTGGACGCGATTGCGCGAGGCGAGGGCATCCGGCCTCGTTCTATTTACAATATGCAAGACTGGTATGCCTACGGTCACGAATACCGAGGGATTGCTGGCCCTCAACCAAAACGGGCTGGCCCAGAGCGCGATGAGTGGTTCAGGGGTGCGGCAGCGTTTATCAAGAACAAAGTGCAGGAAAAAGACCCATCCTATCGTGTTGCGCAACAGGACTATTCACCCGAAGAAGCCAAAAAGATGGGCGCGTCCGCGAACCGGAAAGTATCGAGACTCGCAGATAGAGCCAACGAGTATCGCGCCACGGCAACCAAATACAACAAACTGAATGAACTCCAAAAGAACCTAGAAAATTACGAACTTTATAGAAGGCTAGAAGGTGAAGCGATTGCGAGATTGGCTCAGACGCGGATGAACCTTACCCCAGCCGAAAGAGCCGCAAACTTTCCCTTTGCGCAACGAATAGAGAACGCCGGATTTAATAGAGAGACATTCAACCCTTATGGGCTTGATGTCGATCCAATGGAATTGTTCGTCTATCGAAACTGACTGTTTACTAACTCAAACTATTCACAAGGGTTAAAAAACAATTTACACTTGCGGGACTGGAACTTATAGATTGAGACAATCTACATGGCCGCACCGATAGGAAATACCAATGCCGTCAAAGGCAAGATGTTCTACGACAAACTGCGCAAACGGCTCACGCAAGAGCCTCACAGGCTGGAGCGCATCGTCAACGAACTGATCACGCAGGCAGAGCAGGGAGAGGCTTGGGCGGTCAAAGAGGTCATCGACCGACTCGATGGCAAGGCAGTCCAAACTACCGAGATGCAGAACTCCGATGGGACACCAATCCTGTCTGGCATTCAGGTCATGTTTGTGAAGCCGCAAGATGATTGATGCGCCGGAGCAGATAGACCAAGAGCAACTCCAGCAGGCGGTCGCCAAGGCTGAATTCCCCATCAAACTCAAGTGCCTGTTTGAGCCGCAGCGTTACAAGGTTCTCTACGGGGGTCGAGGTGGAGCAAAGTCTTGGGGAGTCGCTAGAGCCCTCCTGATCCTCGCGGCCAAGAAACCCACCCGAATCCTATGCGCCCGTGAGTTTCAGGTCTCAATTAAGGACTCGGTCCATAAACTCCTGACCGACCAAATCGCCGCCCTCGGGCTGGAATCGTTCTATGAGGTCACCCAAACGACCATACGAGGCAAGAATGGCTCGGAGTTCTTCTTCATTGGGCTGAAGAACAACATCACCAATGTGAAGTCATTTGAGGGCGTGGACATCTGCTGGGTCGAGGAGGCGCAGACTGTTTCCAAAACCTCATGGAATGTGCTGATCCCGACCATCCGAAAGGACGGCTCGGAGATATGGATCACCTTCAACCCTGAACTAGAGACCGATGACACCTACCAGCGGTTTGTGGTCTCTCCGCCGCCCAACGCGGTGGTGCAGAAGATTACTTGGCGGGACAACCCTTGGTTTCCTCAAACCCTGCGGGACGAGAAAGACAACCTCCAAGTCAGGGACCAAGAGGCTTACAACACGGTCTGGGAGGGAATCTGCCGCAAGACTGTTGACGGAGCGGTCTTTGCCAATGAGATTACCGTTGCGGACCTCGAAGGCAGGCTGACCCGCGTTCCTTATGACCCGATCAAACCAGTCCACGCGGTCTTTGACCTCGGTTGGGCGGACAACACGGCCATCTGGTTCGTCCAATTCATCGGGTTCGAGATCAGGCTCATCCGATACATTGAGGACAATCAGAAGACCATGTCCTACTACATGGCCGAGATGCAGAAGTTTGGCTATCACTACGACACGGTCTGGCTACCGCATGACGCGGAGAACTCGACCCTAGCCGCGGCCGGTCGGTCTATTGCCGACATTGTTCGGGCTGCGGGATATAAGGTGCAAATCGTCCCTCGAACCCCGATTGCGGACTCGATTAACGCCAGCCGGACCATGTTCAATAAGTGCTATTTCGACCGCGAGAACTGCCATCAGGGTCTTCAATGTCTGCGTCACTATCGGTATGATGTTGATCCAGACACCAAGCAATTCAGCAAAACGCCCTTGCACGATATTTATTCCCACGGGGCGGATGCGTTTAGATATATCGGTCTGGTGGTAAATGAGCCCCGCAAGACCGCGAAGAAGGCAACTTATCAACCAGCGGGCTCATGGATGGGCTAATCATGGACAAGCGGATACAAGACGCGCAGAAGTTTCTCCGGTTCAGCAATGACGCTGACTCCTACAACCGGCAGGATGCTCTGGATGACCTCAAATTTTCCTCGGGCGACCAATGGCCGGTCGAGGTGCAAAACTCCCGAAACTTAGAGGCACGACCCTGCCTGACCATCAACAAACTCGATGGATTTATCCGCCAAGTCTGCAACCAGCAGAGACAGGCGCGCCCCCGCATGAAGGCGCATTCGATGAACTCCCAGGCGAATGCCAAGGTTGCGGACATCCTGACGGGCATCTTCAAGCATATCGAGGTCAACTCGGACGCTGACTCCGCCTACGACACCGCCTTCGAGTTTGCGGTGCGCATGGGTTGGGGTTATTGGAGAGTGGTCACCGACTATGTTCGGGAAGACTCATTCGACCAAGAGATATTCATCAAACCCATTGCCAACCCGTTCACGGTCTATTTCGACCCCAACTCCCAGATGCCGGACGGCTCGGATGCCGAGTCTTGCCTGATCACCGAGGTGATGAGCAAAAAGGACTTCAAGGCCCAATACCCTGGCGCTGACGATGGCGGCAACTTCACCATGCGCGGGACGGGCGATGCGGATGCCGATTGGATAATGAAGGACGATATTCGGATTGCGGAGTGGTGGTATACCGAGCGCAAGAAGACCAAACTGCTCCTGCTATCGGATGGGACTCAGGTTTACAAAGAGGACGCTCCCGCTCCCGAGATCATGGAAGCCGCAGGAATTATGGTGGTTGCCGAGCGCGACACCATGCGCAAGACCATCAAGTGGGCAAAACTGACCGGCATGGAAGTTCTCGAAGAACGCGACTGGGTGGGCAAATATATCCCCATCGTTCCGGTCTACGGCCAGCAACTGGTGGTCGATGACAAGCGCAAGAAGTATGGATTGGTGCGGCAGGCTAAAGACCCGCAGCGGATGTATAACTACTGGCGAACCGCTCTGACCGAGTCGGTTGCGCTTGCCCCTAAAGCGAAGTGGTTACTTGCTGAAGGCCAAGACGAGGGGCATGAGAACGAGTGGGCGCAGGCCAATGTGAAAGCCACGCCGGTCCTGAGATACAAACAGAAGGACATCGAGGGGCAACCCGCTCCCGCACCGCAAAGGCTCCAGCCTGAACCCCCGCCCGCGGGAATCGTTGAGGCAACGAGTGCGATCAACAATGACCTTCAGACCGTGGTCGGGATATTCGACCCCAACCAGTTCATGCAGGGCAACCAGTCTGGCAAGGCTATTCGCGGCCAGCAGATGCAGATTGACCTTTCGAACTTCCACTATTACGACAACCTCACCCGCTCCTTGAAACAGACGGGGCGGATCATCCTTGACCTGATCCCGAAGATTTACGACAAAGAACGGGTCATGCGGATCATCGGATATGACAACCAGCCGGAGATGGTGACCATCAACCAGCGGGTTTTCGATGAGATGGGCGCGGAGAAAATCCTCAACGATGTAACCGTGGGCGAATACGATGTCTTTATGGACACGGGCCCAGGCTACCAATCGAAGCGCCAAGAGGCGGTCGAGGCGATGGTCCCGCTCCTACAGGCAAACCCCGAACTGTTTAACGCCGCCGGTGACTTGGTCTTCCGCAACATGGACTTCCCTGGCGCGGATGTGATTGCCGACCGGCTTGCGGCCATGAACCCGATGGCTCAGATTGACGAGAAATCAGACATTCCCCCGCAGGCTCAGATGCAACTCATGGCCAGCCAGAAGATGATTGCCGACCTCCAGCAACAGATTGCGGCCCTGACGCTGAACCTCCAGCACCAGACCGATGTCCAGAAAATGAAGGAAGAAGGCCAGACTCGCCGCAAACTCATGGATGTCACCTCGCGGGCGTTCAATACCGAGACGATTAACGAGGCGAAGGTCAACCAAGACATCCTGCGGTCAGTTACTGACCAGAATCGGACGGAACTCGATGCGATCACAAAACTGTTGCTCAAAGGAATGGATGCCAGGGCTCTCCAAGCAGAAATTGCCCGTAGGGACGCGGAGCAGGATCAAGTGGCGGCATTTGCAGAGGGCGAAATTCATCAAACATCCACCCCCTTCCTGCGAGAGGAAATGGGCATGGCCAATGCGCCGGTTCAGTCCAATCAAATGCCCATGATGGATGACCAGATGCTTGCGGCGCTTCAAGCCCAACAAATGCAACCCCAACCCTTGTCGGTCCCCAACATCCCGAATGAGCCGATGGGACCGCGTTGACAACTATCAGGAAACAGTTTTTAATAGTTAAAACCTACCAATGGGTTTCATTGGGTTAATTCTTGGAGAAATCCATGTCCGAAGCAGCAGAAGTAGTCCAAGAGCAACCTAAAAGACAGGCTGCGAACTTGGTAACGAGTGAAAATTTGGCCGACTTTCAGGCAAAAAAACTTGGTTTAGCCACGAATGACGCTCCAACTGAGGCCGCAGATGCGGAGCCGGTTGTCGAGCAAGCGGGGAGTGAACCAGAGGCCGAGAATGAGGCTGCGACAGGTGAGAAGAAGCAAAACCCGAAATTAGAGAAGCGGTTTTCGGAACTGACCAAGCAACGCGAAGCGGCCCGCCAAGAAGCGGAGCGTGAGCGTCAGGCTCGGGAGGCTCTTGAGGCGAGATTGAAGGACTTGGAGGCAAAGGTTTCCCCCCAGAAGTCGGAGGAACCCGATCCAAAACCCGATCCATCTCAATTCAATGATGCCATCGAGTATGCGGAGGCTCTGGCTGAATGGACTGCGGACAAGAAGATGCGGGAGCGGGATCAGGCTGAACTTGCAAGGCGGGCTCAAGAGGAACAGTCTCGAATGAGACAAAAGTTCCAAGAAAGACTTGAGCAGGCTAAGTCAGAGATGCCGGATTACGAGGAAATGATTGCGTCAAGTGATGTCTCGGTTTCGCAACCGGTCACCGATGCGATCATTGAGAGTGATGTAGGACCACAAATCCTCTATTACCTCGCCGAGAATCCAGATTTTGCTCGGGGACTGGCGGAAAAATCCATCACCTCCCAACTCCGTGCCATCGGGCGCTTAGAGGCCAAGTTTGAGAAATCAGAACCGCCTTCTAAGCCTAAAGAAACACCTGTTGCGAAGAAGTCGAATGCACCCGCACCGATCAACCCTTTGAAAGCGGGCGGAAATCCAGCCGATACCGGATTGGATTCCAACCGAGAGTTTCATGGAACCTACGCGCAATGGAAAGCCGCAAGGGCCGCAGGGAAGATTAGGTGAGGCAAACCCTAACTTATTTGGAGAATCAAAATGGCAAATAACTTGCTAACCATCTCCATGATCACCAACGAAGCGTTGATGGTCTTGGAAAACGAACTGACCTTTACGGGTCGTGTTGACCGTAACTATGATGACCAGTTTGCGGTTGTCGGTGCAAAGATTGGTAACACAGTCAATGTCCGCCGCCCTGGCCGTTTCATTGGAACGACTGGCCCTGCCCTGAATGTTGAGGACTTCAACGAGACCTCGACTCCGGTCACCCTCTCGACTCAGTTCCATGTGGACACTCAGTTCACGACTCAGGACTTGGCCCTGTCGCTCGATATGTTCAGCGACCGCGTTCTCAAGCCCGCCATTGCCGCTATTGCCAACAAAATCGACTTTGATGGCACGACCATGGCCGTTGACAACACCGCCAACACCGTTGGAACCGCTGGCGTTGTTCCCTCTGATATCGCAACCTTCCTGACCGCCCAAGCGTATCTGGATGGCGAAGGCGCTCCCCGCGATGGCAAGCGTTCTTGCGTGGTTGATCCCTTCACGGGCGCTTCCATCGTTGGTTCGCTCAAGGGTCTTTTCAACCCCCAAGGCACCATCTCTCAGCAGTACGAGAAGGGCCTGATGGGTCGTGACACCATCGGCATGAACTGGTATATGGACCAGAACATTGTGTCCCACACCTACGGTTCCTATTCCACGGCCACGATGTCCACCAACACGGCTACCTTCACCGGTTCGCTGACCACGGGCTGGGCTCAGACCTCGACCATCACCATCTCTGCTGCGACCGCTAACGCCGTGCTGAACGCTGGCGATACGATCCAGATTGCGGGTGTGTTCGCAGTCAACCCCCAGAACCGCCAGCCTTATGGTGGCAATGTCCTGCGTAACTTTGTGGTGACTTCCGCTGTGACCATCACTTCTGGCGGCTCCGCCTCGGTGACGGTTTCTCCGGCCATCATCACTGCTGGACAGTTCCAGAATGTGTCGGTGCTCTCCACCTCTGCTTCTGCCGTTGTGACCCCGTTCAACAAGACCGGTGTCGTGTCGCCCCAGAACTTGGTGTTCCACCGCAATGCGTTCACCCTGGCCACGGCTGACCTTGAACTGCCTGACGGTGTCCATTTCGCTGGCCGCGCAAGCGACAAAGAGAATGGCCTCTCGATCCGCGTTGTTCGTCAATACACGATCAACAACGACTCGATCCCCACCCGTCTTGATGTTCTCTACGGTTGGGCTCCCCTCTACCCTGAACTCGCCTGCCGCGTTGCAGCCTAACTAGGAAAGGAACCTAATCATGTCAAATCCAGGCCCCGCTTCCGCCCAAACCGTCAACTACTTGTTCAACGGTAACGCCTCTGATGGCGTTTCCTTGGGACTGGCTGGCGGAAAAATCGGCTTTTACGGCGAAACCCCCGTTGTGCAGGCAAACGCAATCAGCACGATTGCGAACAATGCTGACGGAACCGCTATTGCCACCGCAGTAAACGCGGTCATTACCGCACTCAAGAACATCGGCGTAACCGCCTAAATGTTCTGACGCTGGACAGGGGTCACTCTCGCAAGGGGTGGCCCCTTTTTTCTTTGGAGACTTGATGAAGCACATAATGATCGCGTTGCCGACATATACAGGGGTTGTGCATATCGGGACCGTCCACTCGCTCATTGATGACTTGATTGCCTTGGTTTCTAGAGGCGACCGGTTCACTTTGGTCGATGATGTTGGCAACTCTGCCATTGCGGACTGCCGAGGCGTAATTGCCTCAAATTTCTACAAATCCGACTGCGATATGTTGATCTTTGTAGACAACGATGTCTGTTGGGAGACAAAAGCATTGCTCAAACTGGTGGATCATCCTGTCGATTTGGTCGCGGGTGTCTACCCGCACCGCGTTGACCCGCTTGCGTGGACGGTGCGATGGGATCAAAACAAGACCGAATTGTGGGCAGACCCCGAGACCGGACTGCTCGAAGTCGAGTGCGTCCCAACTGGATTTCTCAAGATTTCCCGCAACTGCATTGCCAAGATGATCGAAGCGCACCCAAATACTTGGGTGCATGAGAAAGCGGTCGATGGCGAGTTTTGGCCCTTATTCGAGCCCCATGTAGACACCCGCAAAAAGCACCGATATGGAGAAGATTATTCCTTTTGCATGAGATGGCGCGAACTTGGTGGCCAAGTGTGGATTGATCCCGAAATCGGAATGGGCCATGCGGGCATAAAAGTCTTCCAAGGACATATTGGAAACTGGCTTAAAAGTAGGATAATTGACAAAACCTAACCAAGAGGCAAATCATGGACTCTCTCAAAATCTTATCTCCCACTTACCGGCTCGACCTGACCACCTCTGCGTCAGCCGCTCTCCAACTGGTTCCAAACACCCCGACCCGCGCCTTCCGCGTTGCCATCCTCAACACCGGAACCGGCACGGCGGCGATTACATTTGGCACAACGGACTCCAACATGGCCACGCCTGCAATCGCCACCTCTGGCAATAGCGGAGCCTTTGTTCTTGCCCCCTCGATGTTCTATCCCATCGTCATTGATTGCGGAGCGCCCAACATCTATGTGAAGGGCATTTCCTCTGGAACTAACTCAATCTATCTGACCCTAGTCGCCACCGAGTAAGGCTATGTCAAACGACACCGCCAAGACCCAGACGATAAACATCGTTCCGGTTCAGGGGATTTTCGAGCCCCTGCCGCCGTATAAGCCGGTCACGCTGATTGGGCCTGCGGGAACGCCGTTTTTTGCTCCCGTCAACCCCAATCTGGATGGGGTGTCGATTACCAACTCGACTATCAACTCCTCCGTTATTGGCGGGGTTACGCCTGCGGCGGCAACCTTTACCAACATCGACACGACCACGGGAACCATCACCTCGGTCCCAAGCGGACCGACCTCGCTAGTCAATCAGGCTTATGTGGACGCGGTTGCGCAGGGTCTTGCGTTTAAGCAGCCTGCGGCTTTTACAACCACGGGCAACATCACTCTGTCTGGTCTTGGCACTCAAGCCGGTGGCGATTGGCCATCGACCCTGACGGCTGGAGAGCGGATTCTGGTGCGCAACCAGACTGCTCAAGAGGACAACGGCATCTATGTCGCCGCCTCAAGCGGGTGGACGCGGTCAACCGATGCGAACACCTATGACGAGTTCCTGTCCGCTTATCTGTTTGTTACCGGCGGGACTATTTATTCCGGCTCGGCGTGGGTCTGCACCAACCAACCTGGGGGAACGCTTGGGGTCACCCCCATCGTCTTTATCCAGTTCTCAAATACGGCGCTTTATAACGCTGGAACCGGCCTGACGCTGACCGGCTACACCTTCAGCATCACCAACACAGGGGTGACGGCGGCATCTTATGGCTCGGCATCCGATACCCTGACGGCGGTGGTCAACGCCCAAGGTCAATTGACTTCCCTTGCGGCCAGCCCGATTGCGATTGCAAACACCCAAGTTTCCGGTCTGGGGACCATGTCCACCCAGAATTCCACCTCGGTATCAATTACCGGCGGGAACATTAATGGCACGACCATCGGGGGGACAACGGCGGCGGCGGTAACAGGCACGACCGTCACGGCCAACACGCAGTTCGCAGGGCCAGGAACGGGCCTCACAGGCACCGCATCGGCCCTTTCCATCGGTGGCAACGCGGCAACCGCGACCTCCGCAACAACGGCCACAAACCTCGCTGGAGGGGCCACAGGGTCGCTTCCCTACCAATCAGGGGCAGGCGCAACAACTTTCCTCGCGGCAGGCACAAATGGCCAAGTTCTGACCCTTGCGGGCGGTGTCCCGACTTGGGCGGCAGAGCAGTTCACCGGCGATGTGGTCGGCCCTGCGAGTGCAACCGATAACGCAATTGCGCGGTTCGATACCACCTCGGGCAAACTGATCCAGAACTCCTCGATTACCCTGTCGGACGCTGGTGCGTTGCAAAATGTCAACGAGATCAACTGGGACATCACACCCTCTGGAGTGGTTGGGGGTGCGGGTTCTCTGTCGTGGAATAGTGATGACAACACCCAAACGCTAGACCTGGTCGGCGCGGGTGCCAATGTCACCATTGCGTTGGGCGAGGAAACTTACTATCGGGTCAGGGCATCAGCCGACATCACCAAGGGCCAGGTTGTTATGTTTACCGGCACCCTGGGCGCTTCTGGGGGTTTGACTGCGGCACCGGCCACCGGATTAACCCCAGCGACCTCGCAATATGTGATGGGAATCGCGGCCGAGACTTTCACAACCAACAATTGGGGTTATATCGCGGCATTTGGCGAAGTGCGCGGGTTTGACACTACGGGCGGCGGTGAGGCATGGGTCAATGGTCAGATTCTCTATCTGAACCCCTCAATTGCGGGTGGTCTGACCAAAACCGTGCCAACCGCCCCAGCGGCCAAGGTTGAGGTCTGCGCGGTGGTTTATGCCAACGCAAACGGCTCGGTCTTTGTGCGGCCAACCTTCTTCCCATCGTTCAACCAACTCAATGATGTGGCGGTCGGGAGCCCGTCAAACGGCGATTTGGTGGTCTGGGATAGTGGCGATTCCCGCTGGGAGAGCGCGGCTCAATCGACTATCACCGCAGGCAAAGCAACCAACCTCGCTGGCGGCGGTGCAGGCCAAGTTCCCTACCAATCGGCGGCGGATACCACCGCATTTGTCAGCGCAGGCACAACCGGTCAGGTTCTGACCAGCAACGGGACCAGCGCGCCGACTTGGACAACCATCACGGCATCGATTTCGGTCACCGATGACACCACGACCAACGCAACCCGCTACCCGCTTTTTGCGGATGTAACCTCGGGAACCCTGTCAACGACCTATGTCGCCTCGACCAAATACCAGTTCAACCCCTCAACAGGCGTTTTGACCGCAACCAGTTTTAGCGGGGCGGGCACGGGACTGACGGGAACTGCATCAAGCCTCTCGATTGGAGGCAATGCGGCAACGGCAACAAGCGCGACCACCGCAACCAACCTTGCGGGCGGTGCAAATGGCTCGGTTCCCTACCAGACCGGCTCGGGCGCGACTACATTCTTGGCGGCTGGAACGGATGGTTATGTGCTGACCCAGGCTTCAGGGGTTCCGACTTGGGCTCCTGCGGCATCGTCTGGCATCACGATTACCGATGACACCTCAACCAATGCGACCCGTTACCTGACCTTTACCGATGCGACCACGGGAACGGAAACAGGGCTTGATGTCTCATCGACTAAATTGCAATACAACCCAAGCACAGGCACGGTCACTTCGGAGATTCTGTCTGCGGCCAACGGAATAATCATTAACAGTAAAACGATTGATACGAGTTACACGATTCCCAACGATTACAACGCAAGTAGCGCAGGGCCGGTAACTGTTGGCTCTGGGGTGACGGTGACCGTGCCAACCGGTTCAAGATGGGTGGTGATCTGATATGGCTATTATTTTAGACGGCACGAGTGGGATTACAACGCCAGATTTAGATTCGACTGGTCCGATCACAGGAACGACGGGCACTTTTAGCGGTGCGTTGCAAGCCAGCGGAGTAACGACCAACATTTATCCAATAGTGTCTGGCACAGCAGTAGCATCCACCAGCGGAACCAGCATTGACTTTACAGGCATCCCGTCGTGGGTAAAACGGATTACGGTGATGTTTAGTGGAGTTAGTACGAATGGAACCTCTGTTCCTATTATTCAACTTGGAGATTCTGGCGGGTTTGAAACTTCTAGTTATTTAGGAACGGCAGCAAGATCAGGAACACAAACAGGCGGAGCAAACAATACTTCTGGATTTTTTGTAGAAGATGCTGGTGCTGCCACCGCTGTTCGACACGGTTCAATTTTTATTAGTCTGTTAAATTCATCTACAAACACTTGGAGTGCGTCAGGAGTTATTGGAAGAAGTGATTCTGCTAATGCTTATATACAAGGCGGCGCTAAATCCCTCTCAGACCCCCTCACCCAAGTAAGAATCACCACAGTCAACGGCACAGACGCTTTTGATGCTGGCACTATCAATATCCTTTACGAGTGATAAACATGGAGCGCATACAAGTTAATGTAACAACTGGTGAACGTCAGGTCATTGCGTTAACCCCAGAAGAAATCGCTCAAGCACAGGCGCAAGCCCAAGAATATGAAGCCTCAATTACTTATGCTCAACGACGAGCGGCTGAATACCCATCAATTGTTGACCAACTAGACACGCTCTACCACGGTGGTTATGACGCATGGAAAGCGGAGATTCAGGCAGTTAAAGAAAGGTATCCAAAGCCATGAGCAAAGTAGCAATCACGGGTAACGCCTCTGGCACGGGTACTTTCACCATTGCGGCCCCGAATAGTAATACTGATCGCACCCTAACGCTGCCTGACCAGACTGGAACCATTTTAACTTCGGCTTCAAACTCAGAGTTCCCCGTTGGGTCAGTTCTTCAGGTTCTCAGCACAACTAAAACTGATACTTTTAGCACAACCAGCACTTCGTTCACGGACATTACGGGCTTGAGTGTTTCTATCACCCCTAAAGCAGCAACAAGCAAAATATTTGTAATTGCGTCATTGTGTGGAGCATCAAATGGTAACGCTAATACGGCACAATATAGACTGATGCGTGACTCAACCGCAATTGGGATTGGCGATGCTGCTGGAAGTAGGTCAAGATCATCCTCGGGTTTAACCTATCAAGCAGACACAAACCGCTTAGACAGTTACACATTTCAAACATTAGACTCTCCAGCAACGACATCCGCTACCACATATAAAGTTCAAATGATTACTAGTGGGAGTACCGCTTACATTGGGAGAACATTTGCCGACACAGATAGTGCAACATGGCCTAGAACGATTTGCACTATTACAGTTATGGAGATTGCGGCATGAGACACGAAGCCATTTACAATCTCTACCCCAATGTAGTCACCATTGACGATACTGCTGGTGCGTTTGATACGGATGGCAATTCGGTAGCCATTGACGAGTCTGCGGTCGCTGCTGAAATCCAACGCTTGCAACCCATTAAAGCCGCTGAACAAGCACAGGCCAACCGCAAAGCAGCCTACATAGCCGAAGCAGACCCATTGTTCTTCAAAGCACAACGAGGTGAAGCCACGATGGAAGACTGGCAAGCAAAGGTGGCTGAGATCAAAGCGAGGTTTCCTAAATGAGCACACTTGCCGTTAACGCTGTAACGGATGCCAACGGGGGTAACACCGCCACCATCAATAGCATGACCCCGACTGCGGATAGTTTGCAGGGCTTCCGCAACCGCATTATCAATGGTGACATGAGGATTGACCAGAGAAATGCTGGGGCGAGTGTTACTGCTAACGATGCTGTGTTTCCTGTCGACCGTTTTAAGTTCACAATGATTAATCCTAGCAAAGGAACTACGCAACGCTCAACAGTAGCGCCAAATGGTTTTACCAACTCATTATTATTTACCTCGTCTGCGGCAACAAGCGTTGGTGCGGGAGATTATTATTTCGTTAGTCAGTTAATTGAAGGTTTTAATATTGCTGACCTTGGCTGGGGAACCGCAGACGCAAAAACGGTTACATTGTCGTTTTGGGTTCGTTCAAGTCTGACTGGAACATTTGGCGGGTCGTTACGAAATTCAACAGCCAATCGTTCTTACCCTTTTTCTTACACAATTAGTTCAGCGAACACTTTTGAATATAAGACAGTAACAATTGCTGGCGATACTTCGGGCACTTGGTTGACTGATAATTCAGCGGGCATTAGGACTGAGTTTAGTCTCGGAACAGGTTCTACATTCAGCGGCACTGCTGGTGCTTGGACTGGTTCAAATCTTGTTTCAGCCACAGGCGCAACCAGCGTAGTCGGAACCAACGGAGCCACCTTCTACATCACCGGAGTCCAACTAGAAGTCGGTAGTGTCGCAACCCCGTTTGAGCGCAGAGATTACGGGACTGAGTTGAGTCTATGTCAGAGGTATTATTATAGAATAACTGCTGATAATGGTAGTCCTTTTGCTGGCGGATATTCACAAGCAACAACTAGTTTTAGGTTATTAGTTCCATTTCAGACAACAATGCGGACAAGTCCATCAGCATTAGAGCAAACAGGAACCGCTGGTAATTATCAAGTGTTTGTTGCTGGAAATACGGTCTGTAATAGTGTTCCTACATTTATTAACGCAACCGCTTTTGCGTCCCAAGTTGCTTTTCCTGTTGCTTCGGGGCTAACGGTTGGTAACGGAGGTCAAGGAAGGTCTGCCGCTACGGGAGCGTTTCTTGGCTTTTCCGCAGAACTGTGAGGTAAAAGATGATTTTCAAAACGCTTCCTATCGTTGAGGGTGAACCACAAATCTACGCTCGGATTGACGATGACGGACTATGCCGACTGACTTGCACTGAAGATCATCCACCATTCCAAGAGTGGCTTGCAGAAGGCAACACACCAGAACCAGCAGATGAGGTGCAACCATGATCAAATACACTTGGAAGATTTTGGACATTGGTGCGACCGATGGGGTCATCAAGTCGGCAAAATACTTCTGCGCAATTGAGGAAGACGGCCAACGGGTCGAGACCGAAGGAAACTGGAAGTTCCGCGACCCCGAGGGAGAAGTCACCCCCTATCTCGAAGTCACCGAGCAGATGGTCATTGATTGGATCAATCAAGAGGCTATCCGCGATGGTAAAAATCTAATAACATCTAGGCTAGAGGAGCAACTAGCGGCCTTGCAAGACCAAATTCCGGTGGTTGCGCCGTGGTTGCCCCAGGTCTATACCCCGAAAATATAGGTGAACCATGACCCAGCCCATTGACATCATCTCCCGCGCTCTCAAAGACATCGGGGCTCTTGAGGCTGGCGAGACCCCCGCCCCTGCGGATGCGCAAGACGCATTCGATATGCTCAACGATATGCTCGACCAATGGTCAAACGAGCAGATGATGGTCTTCTACAAGACCGAGATCATCTTTACCCTGACCCAAGGACAAACCCAATACACCATCGGCCCTGGGGGCCAAATCGGCGGAACGCTGACCGGCTCCATTTCGGGGACGACCCTTACGGTCACCGATGTCTCTGACGGCGCAATCGCTCTCGGAATGACCCTCTCTGGCTCCGGTATCGCTGCGGGGACCAAGATTGTGCGGTTCGGCTCGGGTGCTGGTGGGAATGTGAACTCAGACGGAACCTACACCGTCAACATCTCCCAGACCGCCGCCTCGACCACCATCTCTGCGTTCTATGAGCGCCCTCTCTCGATCAACTCTGCGTTTGTGCGGGTCAACACCAACGAGAACGGGCAACCCATCCTAAACGGCGGTCTGGACTACCCGATCACGATTCTCAACCTTGAGAACTACGAACTCATCGGATTGAAGACCCTGAACGGCCCGTGGCCCCGTGCGCTTTACTACCAACCAAGCGAGACTTTGGGAACGATTACGGTCTGGCCAAACCCCTCGCAAGGCGAGATGCATATCTTTGCGGACACCCTTTTCCAGCGGTTTGGCTCGATCAATGACGAAATCATCATCCCCCAAGGCTATTTCATGGCCCTGCGCTGGTGTCTTGCCGAGCGGCTCATGCCCATGTATGGAAAGGCGAGCCCGACCCAAATTCAGATGATCAACGGGTTTGCTGGCCATGCGAAGGCAACGATCAAGCGCACCAATATGCGCCCCGTTCAGGTCGCAAGGTTCGAGGACACGCTGATTGTGGGCAAGAGAGCAGATGCGGGCTGGATTTTGACCGGAGGCTTTTAATGCCGGATTTCGGCTTTGTCGGCGCGGCTTACGAAGCGCCCTCTATTTACCAAGATGCGCAAGAGTGCATCAATTTCTATCCTGAGATTGATCCGACCAAAGCGCAGGGTGAGAGGGGCATCATTGCGCTTTATCCGACCCCAGGCTTAGAGACCGTTGCGATCCTTCCCAATCAGGAAGAAGTGCGTGGAATCCGCACCCTTTCTGGTGGCCAGCAAGTGGTCACCGTCTGCGGGGATTTTGTCTATGTGATGGAATCAGACTATGCACCCAAGTGCATCGGGCAAATGAACACCTCGACCGGACTGGTCGGGATTGTGGACAACGGGGTCAATGTCTACATTGTGGACGATGCCTATCGCTACACTTGGCTAATTTCCAGCCCCTCATCGGCCATTTTTACTGGCTCAATCAGCACCACCACCCTGACCGTGACCTCAGTCCTATCTGGGACGATTGCGGTCGGGCAGGCTATTTTTGGGCAGGGAGTGACCGCAAACACCGTAATCACCGCCCTTGGAACGGGAACCGGCGGAGCGGGAACCTATACGGTCAGCGCCTCGCAGACAGTCACCTCGACCACGATTAACTCGGTCGCGGCCCCTGCGGTGTTTACTGCATCAATTTCTGGCACGACCATGACGGTTTCTGCGGTCTCTAGCGGAACCTTGGCGGTTGGGCAGACCCTAGAGGGTGCGAATGTCACCGATGGGACAATCATTGTTGAGCAACTGACCGGAACGGCTGGCTCGACCGGAACCTACAAGGTCAGCGCCTCCCAGACGGCGGCAAGCGCCACGGTCTACTCAATCAACTGGACGGTTCTGCCTGCCAATGACGGTCCCTTCGAGGGCGGCGGCACGGTGGACATTACCGACAACTATTTCCTTTACAACAAACCCAACTCGCAACTTTGGGCTGCCTCTGACCTACTCTCCCCGATTACCGACCCCCTATCTTTTGCATCAAAAGATGGATCACCAGATGATCTAGTGGCGGTCATTGTTGACCGGCGGGAGGTCTATCTTCTTGGGGAGATGTCATCCGAGGTCTGGATTGACTCCGGTGGCGTTCCGTTTCCCTTTACCCGCATCCCAGGCACCTCGACTCAGCAGGGAATCGCCGCAAAGTGGTCCTGCGCTCGAATGGGGAACTCCTTTGCTTATGTCTCCAAGAACAACCGTGGCGAGGCCATGATTGTGCGCATGAATGGATATTTTCCCGAGAGAATCTCCACCCATGCGGTCGAAACGACCTTGGTCAACCAGAATGTCTCTGACGCTCTTGCGTGGACCTACCAACTCGAAGGGCATGAGGTCTATGTGGTGACCTTCCCCTCGATTGGAGAAAACGGTCTGACTTGGGCCTATGACAACACCACCGGCCTATGGCATAAGTGGCTCTATCGGAACACCCTCAACCAGTTTGAGCGGCATCGGGGGAACTGTTGCGCATTCTTCAACCAGCAAGTCTTGGTTGGGGATTACGAAAACGGCAAGATTTACCAACTGGGGCGCAACTTTTATACCGATGACGGCGCCCCCATCCGCAGGATTAGGCGGGCTCCGCATATCACTTCGGACCTTCAGCGGCAGTATTTCCATGAACTTCAAATCCAGTTCCAGCCTGGGGTTGGACTATCCTCGGGGCAGGGCGAAGACCCCCAAGCAATGCTCCGCTGGTCGAATGACGGCGGCTCGACTTGGTCTAATGAATACTGGACCAGTATCGGAAAGCAGGGCAAGTATCAGAACCGCGCCATCTGGCGGCGGTTGGGTTGGTCGCGGGACAAGGTTTTCGAGGTATCAATTTCTGATCCTGTGAAGGCGGTGATTGTCTCTGCGAACCTCAAAGCCGAGGCGGGGGAGAACTAATGGCTACCCCTCAGAACCAGCGGATACCGACCGCCCCAATGATTGATCAGACCCAAAGGCCAACGCGGGCATGGCAACTGTTCTTTTTGAACCTCCTGAACTTCTCCAGCGCCACCACCGCGACCGCTGGCTCCGCGACTCTGCCTGCGGCCCCTGCGGGGTTTATCGAGGTGACTGTTAACGGCGAATCTAAGAAAGTGCCTTACTACAACCCATGAACCTATCTGACACCCAGCACCTGATAACCGTGCGAAAGGCCACCGAGGCCGATGTGCCGGTTTATTTGCAACTGAGCGCAGACTTTCATAAAGCCTCGCCCATGCAAAAGGTCTGCGAGTTTGAGCCCAAAGGGTTTGAAATCTTCTTGCGTGGTGCGATGCAAAACCCCGATATGTGCGCCCTGCTTGCCGAGGTTAACGGGGAGATTGTCGGGATAACTGGTGGCCTTGCATATCCCCTATATTTCTCGCCCTCGCATAAGGTCGCCCAAGAACTTTGGTGGTGGCTAACCCCCGCGGCAAGAGGCTCGGGGGCTGGGAATAAGATGTTCAAACACTTACAATTATGGGCAAAGGAACGCGGTGCAAAGACCATGTTTATGATTGCCCTAGAAGATGAGCGGGCAGACAAGATGGAAAAAGTCTATTTCCGCGCCGGATTTGAGCCGATGGAGCGGACATTTATGAAGGGAATCGAATAATGGCTATTGCAACCGGAACCGCTTTAGCACTAAGCGCAGGCGCTGGCCTTGTTGGCGCTGGGATGCAGGCAAAAGCAGCAAAAGATGCGGCGCGAACTCAGGCGGCAGCGGCTGACCGAGCGATGGCGCAAGAGCGGGAGATGTATGACATTGCCCGTGGAGACCTTGCCCCTTATCGAGAGACTGGTTACACGGCTCTGCGAGACATCGGAGCAATGCGGCCATATTTAACTGGTCAGTTTGGCGAAGAACAACTCGCCCAATATCTCGACCCAAGCATGGCATTTAGGATGAAGTATGGAACGCAAGCAACAGAGAGAGCCCGAAATGTTGGCGGCGGTTTGTTAAGTGGAAACACCTTGCGGTCATTGACAGAATTTGGTCAAGACCTTGCCTCGACCGAATACGCCAACGCTTTCAACCGAGCGCAACAAGAACGAACCAACATTTACAACATTCTTGGAAACATTGCTGGAATGGGTCAAAACGCAACCAACACCGGCGTTCAATCAGCGCAAAACCTTGCGGCGCAACAGACTGGTCTGCTTACAGGACAGGCTGCGGCTCAAGCGGCAGGACAGGTTGGTGCGGCAAATGCGTACGGCGGAGCCTTTGGAAACATCGGCAACATGGCATTTTTGTCATCTTTAATGAAGCCGCAACCGGTGGCACAAGTAGCGACCCCAGCGGCGGCAATGTCCACCCCTCTGATGATGAATGTTGGTTAAGGACTAATCATGGCCAAGAACATCAACATTGACCCGTCAATCTCTTTGGGGGTTAAAACCACCCCAACAATGAGCCTGCCGGAAATGCTTAACTTTGCCCGTGGAATGCAAGCCTACCAGCAGGCCGAGCAAGTATTCCCCGAGCAAGCAGAGCAAGCGCGGATTGCAACTCAAACCGCAAAAACTGGCCAAGAGCAGGCTTTGTTTAACTTGTCAAAAGACCAAAATGCTCAACTGATGACCATCATCGGAGGGTATCGAAACGACCCCCGTATCTCATCTGGCAACTCTGATGCGGCGCTTTCTGCGCTTGATGAAATCAAAGCAAAGGCGGCTAATCTTGGCATCCCCCGCTCCACGGTAGAGCGGATGGCCGCAACGGCAACGGGAATCGCCATGCAGAACCCCAAGGCGATGGCCCAATACTTTGATAATGTCATCCAGTCAGCGGCTGGACCAGCCTCACAACTTGGCCTCCAAACCCCAGAACTGACCACACAGGCAGGCGCTCCTGCGGCATTTAGACGCGGCTCTGGAACGCTAACGCCTGTGCCAATTCAAGGCGCACCGCAGGCCGCTCCTCAAGCCGCCCCTGCGGGTCAACCTCAAGCCGCGCCTCGGGGTGTTACTTCTCCGGATATGACCGCACCAATCCGGCAACAAGCCGCACCGCAAGGCGCAGGTTTCCCCATTCGATTCCCCGTCCGACCGGCTGGCGACATTCGTCCGATGGCTCCAGGCGAGGAAAGCGCAAGAACATCGGGGGAAAAAACTCGCACGACCTTGTTGGAAGCGCAGGCAGAAGTGCCTCGCGGAAATAGAAGCGTTGGGGAAATCATCCGAATTGCAGATGACCTTGCCAAAGATGTGCGGTTCCAAACGGGAAGGGCCGCTGACATTGAGCGCGCACTACGGCAAAATCTTGGCGATGCCCGATACAAAGAACTAGCCAAAGACATTGCCCAAGTTCAGATGGCAATCAATAAGGCAAACAACGCCGCCACCGACCAGCAGACCGCCCAAGTAGCCGCTGGAACCGGTGACGCAACTTATCCGCCCGATGTGCTAATCAAGATTGCCCGCAGGCTCCGTGGCGAATTAACAGAGGTTGATGCCCGCACCCGTGGCGCTCAAGAGTTTGCGCGGCGGTTTGGCGATGCCAACCTTGCGGACTTCCAGCAGGCATGGTCGCAAAACTCTGACCTTAGAAATTTTGAGGTGATGGCTATCTTGCGCGATGTGCGCGATCCAGCGGCTCAAAAGGCGGCGCTTGATAAGATTCTGCCCAACAATCAAGAAGAACTGCGCGAACTTCAGCGGAAATATCAGGCGATTGAAAAACTTACCCGCACAGGAACCCTCCGATAATGGATCAATTCCGGCATGAGAATCTAACGCCCGACATGGTCAACAAGGCCACTCGGGCGATGATGGACATGGGGATCAACCCTCGGGACATTTTGACCAATCCCGAGACCTTTAACGCCTATCCAATTGAGGTGCGCAGCAAGTTTTTTGAGCGCGTTGGTGGGTCTCCTGTCATTCAGGTTTCCGGCGTTGGTGGCCCTCCTGATCCGGTCATGGACATTTTTGATGACCGCATTAGAAACGCTCCAAAGACTCCGTCTGCCCCGACAGATGTCAATCAAATTTTCTCCTCTCGCATTCAAGAACTCGACACGCGGCAAAAACAACAGGCGCAGGCAGCAGAAGCCTCCCGTCAAGCCGAAGTGCCAACCATGGGGCCGATGGGATTGGTGCGTGATCAGCCTGCCCCCCGCAAGTCTCGGTCGATAAAAGATTACCTAGTCGGTGCTGGCGAGGCCGCATTGACCACCGCCACGGGCGCAATTGCGGCTCCGATTGCGGCATACGAAGAACTGGCGGCTCGGGCTCTCGGCTCAAAGCAACCAAAAGAAAAAGTCTTCAAAGAGCGCATGGAGTCCATGACCTTTGCGCCGCGCACCGAAGTCGGCCAAGAGGCGGTTGCCGGTCTTGGTCAGATATTTGGGGCATTGCCCGCCGCTCCAGCGCCTGAATTGGTGGCTCTTGGGCGGGTCAGAACCGCCCCGATTGTTTCTCCGAGGGCGCTCCCAGGCTATGTCGCTCAGACCGGACAAGAGGTTGCCGCGGCCACCAAGGCAATTCCTGGCGATGTAAAAGCCGCCACCGCTCCTGCCCTCGAAGGCATTGGGATGCGAAGTGTTGGCGCGGCTGGCCGTGCTGACCAGACTAGATTCGAGGCCGCGGTTAATGCGCTTCCAGAAGCCTATCGGGCGCAGGCTCGAGAACTTGGCTGGAAGAAGGGCAATCCTGCGGTCATCGAGGCCCATGCCGAGGCTCTAAATCTTCCCGTTCCGGTGCAACTAACTGCTGGACAGGCTACCGGCGACATCATTGCGCTCAGTCGGGAATACAACCAGCGGGGCAAGAATCCTGAACTGGCATACCGGTTCAACGAGCAGAACAGGGCATTGGTGGAAAACCTTGATGCTCTGCGAGATATGGCCGCGCCGGATGTGTTTGACACCCGTCCGGTGGCCATTGGCAACACGCTCAAGAACGCCTATCAGCAACTAGACAACCAGTTAACCGCAGACATTGATGCCAAATATACGGCCCTGCGGGATGCGGCTGGCGGACAGTTTCCGGTCGATGTAAAGGCGCTTTATGGCAACTCAGAAAAGGCTCTTAAAAAGAACCTTCTGTTTAGGCTTGCTGAGAAAGACTTGCCCGAGTTTAGAGAACTAAAAGACTTGGCTGAGTCTGGCGCAATGGACTTTGAGACTTATCAGAACTTGCGCCGCAACCTTGGGACAACCGCCAGAACTTCAAGCGATGGCAATGTCCGCATGGCCGCATCGTTGCTAATTGATGAACTTGAGAAACTTCCGTTGAGCAAACAAGCGGCGGGGCTCAAGTCATTGGCAGACGAGGCGAGGTCTGCGGCTCGGAACCGGTTTGAGCGGATTAAAGCCGACCCCGCGTATAAAGCCGCTATTGACAACAAGGTCGCTGACGAGCGGTTTGCGGACACTTTCTTGTTTGGCGCACGGGGAACTCAGGCGCAACTCAAGCAGATGATCCAGAACCTTGGCGAAGATCAAAAACAGGTCTTGGCCGCGGCGGTGGTGCAACGCATCCGCGACAAGGCGGTGAACGCAAATGGCGACTTCAGTCCTGCGGCCTATGCCAAAGAGTTTAAGGCGATGGAACCGAAACTCTTGGACATCTTCCCAGGCGAGACCGTTCAAACCATGCGGGTCTTGGGCGATGTGGCCAAGCGGGTTAAATCATCTCCGAGCGGTTCGTTCTTCAATAGAAGCGGAACCCTTGTCGGCGCATTGGCAGAGCAGGCCGCAGGCGCTGCGGAGCAGGGCATCAATCTGACCGTAATGAGCAAGACTGGAATCCCTGTGCCGGTTGCTACACTTGGGCGCGAAAAATTGTCTGCAAGAAAAGCGGCCAAAGAAACGGAAAAAACGCTGGAACCGTTGGCGGGGGCAAAAACTAAACTCAAAGACATCGGTAAGGACTAATCATGGCAGTCAATCTTTCACCAGTAGGCAACGGATTCCAATTTTTCAGCAATGATGGGTTGCCCCTCAATGCGGGAAGAATCTATACCTACCAAGCAGGATCAACGACACCGTTTCCAACCTACACGGATGTCAATGGGCTTATTGCGAACACCAACCCGATCATCTTGGGAACGGACGGCAGACCCCCTTCGACCATCTGGCTTGACGAGGGCTACTTCTACAAGTTTGTTCTCAAGGATTCGGATGATGTAACTATCCAAACCTATGACAACCTCTATGGAATTATTGGGGTTGCGCCATCTCCACCGACACCCACTCCCGCAGGCGTGATTGTTCTTTGGTCCGGCTCTATCGGCTCAATCCCTGCGGGCTGGGTATTGTGTAACGGTAACAACGGAACGCCTGATCTCAGAGACCGGTTTATTGTGGGTGCTGGTTCGACCTATGCGGTCAATGGCACAGGCGGCTCTGCAAATGCGATTGTGGTATCGCATACGCACACGGCCTCATCGTCTTCGGTGGTGACAGACCCAG